>JAAUXT010015156.1_pt1 | contig 48368 bp, 51 predicted proteins | sample 7278171 | NCBI WGS metagenome assembly JAAUXT01 (sample SAMN14350112, study PRJNA611818) | marine sediment metagenome | isolation source: surface marine sediment (1.8m) | place: French Polynesia: Moorea | collected 2018-08
AATAACCCCCTTGATAACTTACCAAAATAGCAAAAGTAGCCCAAAAGTAGCCCAAAATTCCCAGACTGAAAAGTAGCCCAATTTGTGGGAAGTAGCAACTCCCAAAAAAAAGTAGCAACTTGAGGCCAAAAGTAGCCCAATTTGCGATAAGTAGCCCAATCTGGCAACACTGGTTGCTACGGACAGCAAGTTTTGATGACGTCACGAACGCGCGCGTGCTTAGTGCTGCGGCTCGTTCTGTGACGTGGTCCAAACATGCCAATAACACCCGTAGAGCCTGCGAAAAAGGCGCCAAAAAGTTGGTTGTGGGGACGGCCTCGGCCTCGGCCTCGGCCTCTGCTGGTGGCCAACTTTCATTGGCACAAAATGGGAGAGTGGATTTTCTCAGGTCATGGGCAATATTTTAAATTTTAAATTGAAACTTGTTACAAAATGCCAGAGCAGCTCTTCAGACGATTTTCAGTGCAGCTTGAACTCCTTCAAATTTATGAATCCACAGACAAAAGGTTCCTGCTTTAGATCTACTTTCACTTCACGGACGAACATTCGCTTGAGAGTGGCCGTCCTGCATTTGGGGCGCGCGGTTTGGCTTTCATATTTCACGTTCAATTTTCAAAGATTGGGTGGCCCCACAGGTTCAGACCTGTGGCGCTTGCTTCACTCTTTCTCGAATGAATCGTCCTCCATAATTTATGTCTTCAGCAAATGGGCGGCCAAAATCGTGTAGATCTACGAACCTGTGTGCACCAGCATGTACATTCTCAGTTTTTAGAAGAATGGAAAGAACAAGAAAAACAAAGGACAAAACATGCAAACAATTTAAGAAACTAAAACAAACAAAACAAAACATTTTTTATTTTTGTGCGAACAACCGGACAACAGCGATGGACAGTTCTGTCGAAAGAATGGGTCCTGTTTCACAGGAGCAGAGGGTGCAGATGTCCCGAGCACCGTTTGTCATCCGTTGACAGACAGACAGACAGACAGACAGACAGACGCACGGACGGACAGAAAATCCACGCAATCCCCACACGATGTGTAGTGGTTCATGAATGCTGTAATATCCAATTATCCGGGAACAAACACGAAAAGGCCTGGCTGGGGGTGTACCATTGATACGATGTTGCTCAATTCCTTGTGTGTTTGATCCGTTTGGCATTGAGACGGCGAGAGTTCTGCATATCTCTGCCAGGTACACGATACCACAAACTCGTGCACGGAGGCGCCGTGTCACAGCTGTCCAGCCGAGCGAAACCATCCGAAACCAGACCTGAGTGTCAGGCTTCTTTTCGTCACAGCTATCAGCGGCACTGAAAGTGCGTTTTTGAAGCACAAAAAAGCAGAAAATTTGTACACGCACCTGTGACTTTGTGTCTGAGCAAACTGCCGGCGAAAAGACAATTTGCCCTTTTCACGGAGGAACCAGTCCAATCAGAATGGAGCTTCGTCAGTTGGCAAAAAAAAAGTGCCTTCAACTGAAACTTTGCGACTAGTGAAGTTGTCCCTTCACAAAAAGTAAAGAAAACACGCAAGCAAGATACTTCGTGTGTTGTGCCCACTTTATGAACCATTTGTCGCTTGAGTGCCAACTCTGTACACGCATTCCTGCCTCCTGGGGTTACTAATGCATGCTCCAGAAACTACAATGGGTTGACTCGGGTGCCAAGAGGATGTTTGGTAGTTGGACGGTGCATTGTGCGGAAACTTCAGCAAAGAAGGCGTCGAAACCCCGTGAATTGGATTATTTCAACAGCGGAACATGAAGCCATGAGAACCCTCTGGGGAGTGTTGCTGTGCTTCGGAATCTGGATTCTTCCATGGCGGATCGTAGGTGAGATCTCCAGCTCAAATCTCTCAGAGAACTGACGGTGTCAGTCAGGGTCTGGTTTTTCTTACACGCGTGTGCACAGCCTTCTCTCAGGAGAAAGCGGCCTGCAATTTTTCAGAGGACGGAAACGATTCACAAAGCACGAACAAAAATCAACATCAAGACAGAAGGCCGTCTAGTGTTCTTGTCACCTGGCACCAACATTTCTAAAGTCCGTGATTTGGGTACCTGTTCGGCAGACATGTGCCCAACAGCAATTTGGCAACCCAACTGAGGTCAATTTGAGGGTTCAACCAGGCAAAGACTGTCGTTAAACTTGGGTCTCCACAACGTTTCTGCTTTTCAAATGTGCAGACTTGAATTCGAAATTCTTGTGGTCTTTGTCAGTCACGACTGTGTCTGACTTGATACAAAAAGAAAAATTAGAAACATTTCCTGTGCATGTAAGGGGGTCTCCACAATATCCCTCATCCAAAACAGAACCTGTATTTGAAGAACAACCGTACTGACCTTGTGAACACAAACAGAGTGAAGATTGGAACAACGACTGTTTCACCCGACATCAGGCAGGCGCAAAAGAGCGCCAACGGGAGATTTTGAGTGGAGTTTTGTTTTGAGTGGGCGCGCGCCGGTGCGGAGCCCGCGCGGAGTCACGACAACGCCATTCCGCTGTCATTTCTGTTGATTTGCGATGCTCCCTGTCAGCGCTGTTTGCTTTTGAAACTTTCCCCGCAAAGGGCAAGGTTTAACAAAGACCGCACGAGTCGGTGCATCTTTCTTGAATAATTTGCGGCGTGCTGACCGAGCCACACTTGACTGTCCAAGCGCAAGATCTGGTGCCTCTTCGTGATTGAAACGCACTGGCTACTTCGAATGTAAACCATGATCGTGCATTTTTGAGACTGTTTTGTTTCAGAATCCAACACTGTGTTCTCAGGTTCTTGACCTGCAGCTTCCACAAGAACTTTGCTCACAGGCCATTTTGTACACAGCCTGTTCCGCCGGTGCATTTTCAACAATTTTCTTCGAGTGCCTGTTTCTGTTCCAAAGGAACGTTCCCACGAAACACACAATGCCGTAGGCTCACAGTGGGCTCACAGTCCACAACAGACACCCCGGTGCAAACAGGCTGGCTTGGTTTTCCAGGGGCCGAGCAGACTGTGGTGTGCGTGCACTCGTACAACACGAACCGCTTCCCGGCGTACGTGCGCGCAGTGTGCCGCACCGACCAGCTGATGGCCGTCACCAGCGTGACGGCGCGACGCCGAGGCGTCCCGGCCAACCAGGTGCGCAGACAGGGGGCTCAGTTCCCATCCACGGTGTGGATGTTTTCGTTTCATGGGAGGACAACAATTTACGTCATGGGCAAAATTTTTGCCAAGTCTGGGGACTGCATTTCTGAAGAAGGTTGACTACAAAAAGCACTGAAAGTTGTTCAAGTGTTTGTTTGTATAGCGAGGCACTTAAATTCTGGTTCTCGTTGCGCGTGTTTATGCTGCACGTCTCTCACGTCATTGACAGGACGCGATTCAGTACTGCACGGCGGTGACGCCGTCCGACGCGGACTGCGGCGGGCGCCACGGCCCCTTCACCCACCTGCTGCGCCGCCAGTGCAACGCGGAGTCCGACTGCGTGGTGCTGGTGAACTCGACGGGGCTGAACCAGGGGTTCCGCGGCTGTGAGGGGGTGACTCCCGCCCCGGGGACACAACAGATCAGTTACATTGAGGTGTCCTACACCTGCAGCTACACAAGTGAGTGAACAACTCCTTGGAGGTCAACACACCCAAATCTGCGTCTTGCCGAAGCAAACTTTATTCACCACTATCGTGTCTTCAATTGTGGTGCAAAATGCAGTGGCCTCTGTTTGCTGCAGAGTACGTGCCAGGCACGTCGAAGCCCGTGCCGCGCGTGGAGCTCAGCTCTGTCCCGGCAGCCATGACCTCAGGCTCTGTCGTTAACGTCCAGCACAGCGGCTACCCCGCGCAGAGTTTTGCTTCAGGCGCGAGTTACTGCGATGTCACGTAAGTTCTCACTGGGTTCACAGCGGCAGTGCTTGGCACAATCGCATCGGTCGGTCTCATCCATGGAACGTTCTCGCTGTTGTCGCTGGCATCTCTGAATGCGCGTCCGCCACCTCACCCCAGAAAACAATTGACCTCAGACGCAAATATTTCAGCAGAAATAATTTTGAAGTCAATCTCTTTGAGCTCCTTTTGTTACTCTTCTACTTTTGTGCCTCCCAGGTCATGCCCTGGCATAAGGTCAGCTTCTCCCAGTCTTAGATCCGCTGGAGGGCACACAACCTTCTGTCTCCCTTCAAGCGCTTTCTACAGGAAATCGCCAGGGTTCTGTATGAAATGCTTCTGTTTTCCGCAGGGTGACTGGTACGGCTCGGGTGGAGATGGTCGTTCGCGAGCTGGACAGTCTGGGTCTGAGCGCAGTGGAGAACGAGGCGTGCCCCCTCAGTCTCCAGACAACGCTCTCTTCAGGTGCGTGTCCAGGGCCAGGTTCAGGGAATGATAGACAACCACATAGTGCCATTTCAAATCACATCATTTGGTGTGCAAAGTTGTATCTTGTGTTTGTCAACAGACAGGGAAAATTATTGAACGCATTTTTGTGCTTGATTTGTTTCAATGAGGCTTTTGCACCTGTCTTTCTTCCCAGACCCACTGCGTACAAATTTCCCACACATTTCCTGTCATACCTTGATTTGAATTTTGGAACTGCTGCATCGCAGGTTCCGGCTCGAGTGAGCACCTGTGCGGTAGCGCGGACGTGGACTTGACGGGGCACACCCGTGTGCTCTCCGGCGCCTTTCGCATCACCTTCACCCGCGCTCGCACCCTGCAGGGCCGCGACGTGTTCTACTGGATCTCTCTGAGAGGTAGGGGAGTGACATGAGGCGTGCAGACAACAAGTCTGTGTTGTGCTTGGGAGAGAGACACAGAGAGACAGAGAGAAAGACAGAAGTACAGACACAAAGGAAACAACTGACCCACCAGACATACTTTGGAACACCTCGCAAGTTGCACATTCTGGACGGGTTTCTACGTTCTTCCAGAGCCACTGATCACAAGGATTCCTTCTCGTATTGTGTTTGTGCCAACAAGGGCGAAATTCCTTCACTTGGTCTCCCATGTGAAATTGACAAATGGACGCCAAAACAGACTCTTCTGCCACAGAAAAGTTGTCGCTTCATTTCAGGTTTGAGCCCAGACCCTTCTGTCTCCCTGCAGGTGTGGTGCGTCTCCACCGATCCGTTCACGGTACGTTCACACCAGGGTACACACAGGAGATACATGCGACAAAAACACAGAAATTTGACGGCCAGGCAACGAGAACATTCTGTCCATCTTATGTAATTCTGATTTCAGACCCCGCCAACCCGGATGTCCACAACTGTCCTGACCCCACGCCTCACAACTCGTATGACTCCATCATCCTCCACCAAGAGTACCAGTCCCACCACAACCACAACCACCACCACCACACCAGCACCTACCACAACCACCCAAGCACCGACAACAACAACCACACCAGAACCAACAACTACCACCCAAGAACCAACCACCACCACTCCAGAACCAACTACAACCACAACTATGACCACACAAAGACCAACAACAACTGCTGAGCCAACTACAGCTGCAGCAACAACAACTGTTGTTCCCACAACAACAGAAACACCAACCACACCAAAACCCACAACAACAACAACAAAAACAACAACAACAACGCAAAGAACTACCACAACCACCACCGAGAAAACAACCTCAACAAGAAAGACAACCCCAGTGCCCACCACACCCACAGCGACTCGGGAGCGAACCACCCCAACCACCAGAGAAACGACACCCAAACCAAAGCCGCCTCCACGACCCGACCCCACAACCACCACCGCGGATCTGACCACTGAAGAAGACAAACCCAGGAAGTCCACGCCAGACGAGGTTCCGAATAGGAAGCTGGTCACACCGGACCCGTCTGAGGAGGAACCCAACGTGGTGGAGAGCACATCACAGGACAACGGTGGATCCGACAAAACAGGTTTGCTGTTTCTTCACTCAGATTTTTTTCGACACCCACACCCCAGCAACAAGTCGTGGAACAGTCCCAATTCGTGGGGGTGGGAATTGAGCAAGAAAAGAATGGCAAACAAAGTTGTGCCATGACAAATTTTTCACTGCGTAGCGGCAAAAAAGTTGGAAATGGCCAGCCTGATGGGTGACGATGCGCTGGCGGTGTGTGTTGCAGTGATCTACCTGACGGCGGGCATCATCGCCGGGGTGCTACTCGTTCTCCTCTTTGCCTCCTGCCTCATCGTCTTCCTCGTCGGACTCAGGTCAGCTGATGTGTGGGTCCCGGGTCTCTTGGTCTCACCTGTATGTGTGTGTGCGTGTGTGTGTGTGTGTGTGTTTGTGTGTGTGTATCACACCAACGGAATTTATTTTCAAGTTGTAGCTTATGGTTCGATCTCTGTTTCCAAGACAGGAAGTTGATTTTTTATGCTATTCTTGCTTTCAGAAAGAAAAAGCGAAGGTCGAGACATCAGTCGGGAGACAGTGAATCTTCTGTGGAGCAGGGAAGGTCCAGAAAATCCGCAAAATCTGCAAAATCTGCGAAATCCGCAAAATCCAGCAAATCAGAAAAATCGCACAAATCCAACAAGTCTGGATCCAGCGGCACACGCAAGCCTCCGCCCCGCAGTTCCGGCAGACGGGACGAGGAGAGGCGGCGCGCTCCGCGACGGGAGCGCGACGGGGTGCCGATCGAGGAGCCCCGGCGCACCGAGGAGCGGGGCCGCGGGAGGGGCAGGCCTCCGCGCGGGGCGGGACAGGCGACGAGGCCCCGCGGCGGCACCGACCGCTCCAATGACTCTGGGAGGGGAACCATGCCCCGTGAGCGAGCTCCCGGACCACCAGTTCCCAAGCGGCCAAAGGACGATGGGTACCTCTCACCCAGGGACCTACCCATCAGAGGCCGCGCGAACCCAGCATTTTCCCCTGATGAGCCAAGCAGTGAAGAGGGAGTGTATGAACGTTTGTCTGCGATGGATCTCAACCCTCCAGATCTGGTTGTGGATTCCCAACCAGCGAACACAGTGGGATCACGCAGAGACAACCAAAGACACACAAATCCTCGTTACAAAAGAAATGACTCTGCAAAAGGTGGCGCACCCAGGAGAGGCCCGCGCCGCGGGGACAGACCGCCCAGCAACAGGAGGCGGCACACAGAGGGGGATACGAACCAGGAGACGGGAAGTGGCAGAAAGTCGACGCCAAGTGTCACCAGTTCCCTCTACTCCTACCTAAAGACTCACGATGAAGAGGGAAATGACTGGGGTGATGACTGGGAAGACAGTGAGGATGATTACGATGAACTTGATGAATATTTGGTGGGAGATGACGGTGGGTCGGAATCTGAAGATGAACATGACTACTACAACACCTCGACCATCTCCAACCGGTCCGTGCCTGGCTACGAGAACGCTGAGGCCTGGATCGAGGACGATTCCTCGCACGTGGAGCCCCAGGGCTCTTTGAGGCTGCAGGAATCGAACAGCAACACGGACGGGGGGAGAGAGACCCGAGAGAGGTCTGACAGTCGCAGCCGTCAGAGTGAATCCGGTTTGTGAGAGAGACACGTGGAGCGCGTTGATTTGTGAGACATGAACTCGTGATGCTGGCACAGACCGAGTTCTAGAAAGGACCAAAAGTGCTTGACTTGCAGCGGAGGTAGATCTAGCACCTCAAATTTTGTGCAGCCAAGCGCAAATCATCTCATTTTCCAATTCGTCCTTCTTTTCAAAGTGGAGGCAGGTTTAGGTTTCACTCCTTCCCCTCACAAAGTCATGGATGAGCCCTTGGCTGATCTCAAGCAAAATCGAAAGAACTGTTGTTTCGTCCAGGGGCCCAGATACACCGAGTTGTTCGAAGTGCAGACGAAAAAGACTGTTCTGTTCAGAACGATTGTGGGTGTGTGTGTGTACGTCGCAGAATGGTGCAGGAGCCACCGTTTTGCACGACGCACTGGAGTGAAACGATTCGGTGTGTCAGAGCCCGTGGACAGAATCACTTCACAAATGAACGAGACGTGTTCGCAAATGAATCAACCCAAGCGATGGCACTAACACTTTGACCTGCAGTAGAACTAACCAGTATTTAGTGTGTGCAAATGGCATTTCTCACACTTGTTCACATCGATGAGAATCGTTGCTGTGCAATGATTGAAGTTCACATTGTTTGCAATAAATTTCTGAACAGGAACAGGACTAGCGTTCGTCTCTCCTATTCTGACCCCAATAAGAGCTACCCGGTCTTTCCGTCTGTCCGTGGGATTTGTCTCAATCATTTTCAAAGCAAAGAAACCTATTTGGCAGGTCCCGTGGTGCAGGAACCTGGCACATCTGAGGCGGTCTTGTCGCGCGGCAGCGCTTGGTGCTGATCCAGTGTCGGGTGGACTTTCGCATCTCAGGTTCGGAAAACACTGGGAAGTCCCAGGTTTCAGAGAGGATGTCGGAACCCTCCAAGATGCCCCTCGCGAGATGTGGATCGATCCTCAGGTATCCAGGGAGAACGGCTGAACAGCGGTCGTGTTCGCCTGTGCGACTGACTTACTGCGGCCTCCGGCTGGTCAAAGGCTTCGCGTGGATTCCCAGCAGACGCTCCTCGTTCAGCGAAGAAAATAAAACAACGCAACAAAGAAGTTTGACTCGTCAGAACAGAACATATTGCTGCTTTCATTGTTCGCGGCACTTCAGCATTGAAACAGAAAAGAAGAAATGCTCAGGACAAAAACATCAAGCAACAAGCGACGAAACATGGAGAACCAACCAGACGGAGAGCGAGCAAAACTGAGTTCGCACCAAGAACCCGAGGCTCGAAAAGTTGCCACAAAACTGGCTGGTGTTCGTTTCCTTCCATTGTTGGGTCCAATCTCGAGTCAGATTTCCAGGGTTGAGCCGAATTGGATCAAAATCTGTCACAAGCCAACCCATTCTGCGGCGGACGCCCCAAAGGTCACGGCAGATCCAATACAGAAGCTGACCAATTGATTTAGCTTCGTATCACACTGACTCAGAGGGGCCCCCGGCGACCCCAGTCCAGGGGCCCAGAGGACCACTTGCTCCTTAGGAGATGCAAAACAGATCACTCAAGCCATTTAGGGGCCCCTTGGAGAGTGGACAGAAGGAAAGAGAGGGACTGTACAAATTACAAGGGTTGGAGGTCAGACGGGACTCCTCAAGTTTTATTGTGATCTGCTCTGCCGCAGCCAGACCCTCAATACGCATCCGCCCATTATGGGGAATGGATCTTTCTGCGCAGTCTCAAAGTGTGCGCAAGAGAGCAGCGATCTGCAGAAATTGACGGTCTCAGGACTTGGAAAGTTCGCTGAAACTTTTTGCGCTGCCTTTCAACGGCACCAAAGACGCATCCCGGGTCTGGCCAAGGACTCAATCCTCACGTGCACCAATTTCAACTCTGAATTCTTCTTCACTTGTGAGAAGTGTGTTCCTGCAGTGCAAAACAAGAAGGAAATGAATTGCAAAGATTCTTAAAGGGGTCAAGGGGCCCACGCCTCCAGGAAATTCTCTTGAATCCATCGCTTGCTACACGCAGTGAAAAAGACAGTGCATCTCCAGCAGTGTGGGGCAGCAGGCTTCCGCTCTGCCTTTCTGCGCCACTCTCGTCTGTTTGAAACGCAAGTGAGACCCCACAACCAGTGAATGAAGTCTTGAATCTCCATTGCATGCCAAGTGGCATCGCACTCACAACTAATAAAGCCCATAATAAAGCCCATACAACAAGCAGAATAACAAGCTTCGTTTCTACACACAGAGCCACTGCAGTGATCGGTCTGTATGGACAGGACTGTGTCGCATGCAATCGGCTCATCGGCGCGGGCCACCCTCCCCACACTAATAGCTACTCGGCGGTTTCCCGCGGTATTGTTGAGTCCAGATAACTGTTGTGTACAACAGCCATTACAGCGGACGGGGAAAGCCATGTATCGGATACTCTGTAGAAAGTGGGTGAATTTCGACAAACAACATTGGTCCAGAGCTTGAGTTTGAGGCAAATTGGCAATGTCAGCAAGCCTGATTCCCTCTCCGGAATCTGATTCTGTGAGGAGCCGAAACCAAATCGAGTTGACCTGAACCGCGCGTCATCGTCACCACCGCTCAGCGGTCGCTCTGGCCACGAGATGCTCCGTCCAGAGTCTGCTACGTGCAGGTGGATGTGTAAGTCAGCAAAAGCATCAGGCCGCTTTTCTCTCGCTCCCTGGATTTGAGTTTCTGAACAGAGCACTGGCGCAGACAGACGGATACAGACAGACAGACAGACAGACAGACAGACAGACAGACAGACAGGCAGGCAGGCTCGCGCCTGTTTTCTGTTGACACATCTGTCATTCGGTGTTCTCAGTGAGTCCTGCAAATGCATACGACTCATACATAAACCTGACCCTCAATGAGGCTTGATTGTCCTGCAGGCCCTAAATCAGATGCTAACGAGCATAAACTGGCCGAGTTCTGCGATTCCACTGCCCAACAATTTGATCAGCCATCGGGACACTGTCCAGAGAGTGGTGGGGTGGGGGACTTGTTTCGTGAATACACACAAACTAGACTGTGTGAAGCTGACAACAAAATGTCTGAAGCGCCGAGTTGTCATTTTCAGAGTTTTTACTGAAACACTCATTTCTTCAACCTGAAAAAGTCTCCACGTCTTGATTTGCGGAGACAACAAAGACAACTGCTGAAGTTCTTGAGGACGATACAAAGTTTAATGCTGATGTACATTGCATAACGCGCTTTTGTACATGTCACAAGCATGATGAATCTGACTCAGCAAAAATATCACATACATGTATAGCATGAAGTGTGATCAGTTTTCTCATAAAATAGCCACTGCAAACTGAGACAGATTTCGACCGAAGGAAACGTGCACTCATCATTATCACCTTTCTCGCGTTCATCCAGGGTTCACACCAGCAGGAGGTCGGGAAGTTGGGTGTCAGTGATGTTCTGGTAGGTGACGCGATCACACAAAGGAAGGTAGGAGCATCATGCGCGAAGATTTCGAACTCATCAATGAAACAGAAGAGTTATGCGCGCACCAACGAGAAGAAGGAAAGAACACACGTTGCGGAAAGCTTGGTTCAAGAGACGTCGGGAAAGAGAGAAATCGCTACAGGAAGTCCGTGACTCTACAACATTCTCTTGTGCACTAGTTTTCCAAATATCTTCCCTTTGGGACAAACAACATTCACTTTCACTGGTTTTCTGGTTTCACATGCAGTTCACATCTCAAACACAGCACTCAAAGCCTTTTTGACCACAATCAGACTTTGTACACCAGCCACTGTTGAGTTTCTATCTCTAATCTGTACACTAAACACCAAACGAACTGGTCTTGTTCTGGGTGTCTGCTCCAATCACGAGGACATTCACGAATTGTCTCAAATTCCACTGGGCAATTCAACACAGTGCAAAGAAAGAAATGTACATGGCATGAACGTGTTTGCATTCACCAACTGGTTTGCAGGTCCGCAGCGGACAACAATCGCTCAACGAACCAAACCTTCATTATCAGAAAAGTCTGGATTGCATATCGTCTGAAACAGACGAAACCTCACACGCGTCAGTTCAACTGTGCCGAGTTTGTACACTGTGTCAACTTGCAAGCAATGGAGCACGGGAGAGTCCGCTGAGTTATTCCAAAACTGGAATTTTCCCAACCTTAATTGTGAGATCTGAAAGGCGAAAACACCTGCCGTCTCTGTTGCAGTCACACTTCGCACACAACAACACGCAACACGTCTGGATCTGTCATTTTCCTCTCAACAGGGAGTCACACCAGCTACACCCATCTTTGTGCAAGGAAAGTCTCACATTCACGAAACAGCCACGTCAGAAGGTGCAAAGCGGTAAAGTGCAAAACTGATCAGGTCTATGTTCAGAGAAAGGTGAAGTGAGTGCACACACTCCAGGCGATAGAATTCAGGCAAGAAGACACGCAACCATGAATTCGCGAGCTCGAATCTCAACACGGCTCTGAAAGTGTGGAGCAGCCGGAGCTGGGTCTCTCGTTTGGTCAAGCAAATCCCACCACGTGTACGAAAACGTTGAAACCGACAGAAAACCACTCCAATTTCATTTCACTGGTCAATACTTGATCTACTGGCACACGAACGTGACTGTGCCACAAGTTCTCGGTGTTTTTCACCTCGCGGTCCGTCAAACAACACGCACTTGAAGCATGGGCCTCATAATTTTGCAATGACACGTTTGAAACCAGCTTGGTGCTGAAGTCACACCACTTTGTACTGAGTCCGTTCTGAAATAAACCATCTTGGTCTGCTGAACCACTGCAGCTGCCCCGAAAATCAATTGCACTTGTTGCCCCACACAGTATCGCACCACAAAGATGGAGCCAAAGCTTTGCTACCTGTGTAGAAGATGTCCTTTTGTGCATCTGATGTTTCACTCAATTTTCTTTACGTATGACTTGTACTCTGCAAGGACACAAGTTTCGAAGTAAGCTGTGTCTTGAGTGGGCGAAGTTTGGTCTGCTGTGGCGTTTGATGGCATCATCCATGTCAGATGGGCGTGTTCCGAATGACATGGGGGGCCCATGGGGGCCAAACAAGAGTCAGAGGGACCGAGTGTTTCGGGCATTCCTGGATCTGTCCCTGTATGTTTGCTGATTGTTGCCTTGCATTCCTCTTTTTGTCTGATCCGGCTGCATGGGCTACAGGGACACACCAACGTTTCCAGAAGGAGCTGATGCTGACACTGCTTTTCCACGTGTGAGGCCTGGGCAGACTGGTTCACTGTTCTGCACGAATGTCCCTTGGTGTGGTCGTCTCAATGAAAGCTGTTCAGCACTTACCTTGACCAGCTCACTTCAGGGAAATGCAACCCGGACGCTGGGAGTATGTCTTTGACTTGAGGTAAAATCACACATTTCATTTCAATTTACCGTCAAGTACGTTTGCGCATGACCGGCAGAAGTCACTGCGGAGTTTTTGCCCGAGTGTTCATGGACCCTCGCACGTCTGCTGGTTTCCGAGAACATGTTTTGTTTCTGTGGTCACTTCAGGTTCCTGATCATCTCACAAAAGTCAGACATACAGCGCCTGAGTTTGATGTTTCCGCCTGCTGACCCGACTAGTCGTTGTAAGGCATGAGGTAGCGGCTTTCTCCCGCCTCCTCCGCCTCCGACGCTTCCCGTGACTTGGCGCGCCCTCCGCCGGAGCGCCACTGCCCCCGCGGGCAGCAGTACCAGCACAGACACACGCACACCATGAACCAGCAGAGAGCGATTCCGCCAAGCGGCAGCGCGAACCAGAGCAGCAGGTCCCACAGAGTGGTGTTCATCTGAAATGCAACAAAGGTTAGAAATTAATTGTTTTACATCTTCTGCCGGCACGGATTTGAATCGAGGTCACAGTCTGACGACGCCCACCTGCATAAGAACGACGCCGTTATCTTTTCCACTGGCGCCTCCGCCGCCTTTACTGCCATCGTCGTCGGCGTTGGCGCCGGGCCGATAGTGGCAGACGAAGAAACCATCTTCGCGCCTCTGCTTCTCCTGCAGCACGACCTCGTCCAGGTGAGTCTCGTTGCGGTACTCGTACCACGGCCGCGATGCGTCAATTGTGCAGATGTCCAGGTTAAAACACTGAAAAAGTTGGAGAAAATCTTTGCTCATGTTCTGTTTTCGACAACTCGGTCCTTGCAGATGTTGTCTGCTCCAGCATGACCAGCGACGTTCCACACGCTGTGTGGAAAGTCGTCTTTGGAGACGTCCATGAAACACGAGCGACGGTCCTGACCTCACAGAAACATTGGGTCTTGCAACAGTTGGAATTCAACTCCGTCTGCCATTCATTGCATTTTCTCTTTCGGAACAAGTGCACGTGTGAAGCAGGAAAAATTGACAGTTCACCCCCATAAAATTTGTCACGCACGCAACAACAGGCGAAAATCTTTCAAAGTATTATTTTTCGAAAGTTTCAAGTCGACAGAATTCTGCACAAAATGTGTTTCCACCAACAATCTCCGCACGCCACCTTCATTGGAGTCTGCGGAATCATCCGCATAAGATGGTTGATATTTGTTTTTGGAATCAGAGCGAAAGCAAACAATATCCCTCGTCTTTCGCCCAGTGCTGCAACAGGGGCTGTGCCTCTATGTGTAACTGAGCACATCATCCCAACGGTCCGTACCTTGGGTTCGACAGTGTCGAGCACGTACTCTCGCTCTGACTTCCACATGAAGAGCCCTTCGGCGATGGCACCGGTCTTGTTGTACGAGTACACGCTCACCATCACCCTCATGCAACCGTAATCTGCAACAAACAACAAGCGCGATAAAGAATCGGACGCACAGACTGCGAAGAATTGCAGGTCGGAGTTGTGCTGAGAGGCAGAGAAAAAAGGCAAGCAGGACTGACAAATTATCGGAGTGGCAATGCGCGGGTTTTTCTGTGAGGAAAACACTGCAACAAGTCCTGGCCAGCTGAACTGCTTTGGGTGATAAGATTGAATGGAAACTAACGGACCTTTATTCAGTGTCAAAACGCACATTGTCCTCCCCAAACTTTGATATTTTCTGGAACAAGAGCTTCACAAAGATGAACATTGGCCTTTGGAACGTGATTCATGTACCAGTTCGTTGAACACAGAGACGACTTGCAATCTTAGGTACAGTCTAACGATTTCCAATGGATTCTCAGAAAGACTGCAAACAATCGATGCGCAGGTAGACAGACTGCGAGGTAGATGTTCGTGCAGACAAACGTCGGACTTGTCTCCACGCCGCAATGTCCCCTGTTCCCTGAGTGCAGCGCATTGTGCAGCTCATTCCCCTCCACTGGACATTGTTTCTTGCTGAAGGTATCAGGGACAGTGCTTTTCAAGGCGTTCGGTGTGCGAACCAAGTTGTGAGCCAAAACGTCGCGTGCCAGATGCTGAAACACTTTCTGAACAGGTTTTTGTCGCAGTTCTGAAGACGCAGGTCGCAGGAAGGAAGTGTGCAATTCGGGAACTACGTTGTGCTTCGATCAAGAACAACATCTTGAACTCGCAAATGTCGCACCGTCTCACAGACTGCGACAGGTTGATCGCCATGCAACACTGTGCACAGAGGCATTAACGCCTGAGTACGGTGACTCACCTTTGATGACCTTGTTGCAGGACGTGTCTCCCTTGAGGCAGGGACAGGAGCGGAAGTCCTCAATGAAGTAGCCCTGCACTCTGCACACGGCGGGCTCCATGTCCAACTCCGCTATGTATCTGCAATACACAAACAAAAGGCATCAAAGATTGTCTCTGGACAAGATAAACATCTGAGATGATGCGAAACAACGCACGCGCGGTTGCACTTTGGTGACAAAGCCAATGTTCTACACAGATCAGATTTGTGAGAATGCGATAGTGTTCATGCATTTCCGCACACCTGTCACCGAGGCCAATGCAACTTCCCTCAAAAAGTCCGAAATGAAAGACAGATCTTTGGGTCTCAGCTGGTTCGGAACCAATAAACGTGACCACATCCTCCATAAAGCGACACATCTTTGCATGCTCGCCATTGTGGAGACTGAGAACCCTGCACTGCGTATTCACACAATGTGTGCGAGCTCAGCAAACAATCTGGATTCTAAAGGGACGCAGCCTCTCAGGATGCCTGTCGTCGTTCCAGCGAGATGTATGCTTTCTCATTGTGAATCCCTTTCAATAAATCTGTCAGGAGCGCGTGCAATAAAGCTGACACGAGAAAAGCCTTTCTTTTCCGTCCCTCGGCGTTGCAAGAAACATTATTTCCTCGTGGGGCAGTGGATCACGGTAGCGAGAGGAAGCAGCATTGACCTTCCGTCTTTGTGGTGGGGCCTTTGATAGAAGGATTTGCCTTTGCTTCTGCACTGAGATCGAACAAGACCGAATGCAGAATTCACTCGGTGAGCAGCGTGGGCCTATCAGCTCATTTTCCCTTTGTTTGGGGATTATCGTGTGTGTCATTTTCCATATTGCCGATGTTTTCTTTGCCAGAACCACGTCCATTTCATTCTGCTGTGACAGATTTGACAAACTCTGAAAAAGAAAACACTGTTTGTGTGCTGTGGGAACAGATTTGTTGTGTCCACTTCGAACTCGGGTCTGTTCCTCTTTGACTTGTGTGGTCTCTCCGCAGCGCCGCCAGACGGTGTGTAGTTGACGACTCGTTTGCTGAGTGAGAGCAGAATGGATGAGCGGGGCCCTGGGGACGGCGCCGCTCCATCTCTGTCGTCTTGCACGTCTCTTCTGCATACTAACCGTGCGGTACGCTGTGACGCCGGGGTCCATCTCTCATCTGCGCGTGCATGCTTTTGGGGCACAGTCATGCTTTGACAAGGCGAAGAACCACAACGTGTAGATCTATTCTTATTCCCAGCACTTGAATCAAGGCCTTTCACCACGGATTTGGTGGATCTAAGATTGGAGCGCAGCAAAGAGGGTCCGATTGAGGTCTAACCAGTTGGGGTGTGTGGGCTGAAAATGTCACTTGTGTGAAAAATGAAACTGTTTTGGGCATGTGACACACAATTTGGGGCCCTGGACCTGCTACCGCCAACGTCTGCGCAATGTGGTTTTGAGTGAGGGCTGGCGTTGTTTCCTTGTGCACTGTGGCTGATGAGAGCATAAATAATTAGAGCTCTGTGACACGAGAAGGAACCAGAGCTGCGTGCACGGCTCTGCTTCAATCACAAAAAGGAAGCTCCACATGTCGACTGCAAGCGCACGGAAGGTTGCACATTCAGCCCATGTTGCATTGGTTCTCCACTGGATCTGGAGACAAAACAATGACTGCGGACGTGCAAGCTTTCTCCAAACTTGTGCCTGTGCGTGTTCCTCTTCTGACACAACTCTCATTTGTCCAACAGGCAAGACTCTGACAAGAGCTGTCCTGAAGTTGCGAAGCATCATTTCCGAGGGGAAGAAGAATGAAGCTTGATTCAGTTGGAAAGAATTCCAGTTTATTTTTGGCCTTAATTAATTTTAAATTCAAATTACTTAGTGTTTGCCGGGAAACGAATCACAAAGAGCTGAGGCGGACTGTGAATTTGGATGGATTTGAGACGGGAATGTTTGACGAGTGAGTGAGCGCTGCATCCAGAATCAGCTCCACGCTCGAGTCTGGCAATCCACGGTGATGCGGATCTTGGAAGGGATGCTGTTGTCCCTCTCAGCAGACTATTTTAGTGAAGAAAGTCTCGACAAGGTTGAAGGTTGTCCCGCGTTCTTGAAAGCTCCATCCGTTCCCTTGAGAGCCCGTGCCTTGGGAAATGTTCATCCCACCAGTCAGCATTTGTCAACAGTTTTCCTGTTTGCTTGTGACTTTTCCGTTGGGTCAGTTGGGGAGGTTTGCTCCCTGGTCCTCCCATGTCCCCACTGATTCCCGTCGAGGCGCAGGTTTATTGCAGATTCCGGCGCAGATGTTCCATTGTTGGCGCAGAGTTGGGGTCCTGCGGAGACTCTAATCCTGCAGCTCTGAGCTTTCCACCGCCGATATCAAAGTGCTGAAATTCTGTGGTCAATGGACCGTTGTTTCTTCAAAGCAAGAAGGAAACAAAATGAAATGGGATAAAGGCAGTTGGTTCCCACAACTCAGCCACAAAACTCGTGGTTTCCACAGTCCAAACAAAAGCTTTTGTCTTTTTCTGTGCTTTTCCCTTCATAATCTGAAGAAAGCCAGTCACTGAGCGGGTGTGTTGGAGGATTCACGAGTCACGAACTCTTGGGGCCCACACGGACGCGAGAACTGGGAAACCGACGAGCGCAGGTCGCACGGACCTATTTGTGCGATGAAACTCATTTGTGTTGATGCTCAATGTCTTTGCTGTCAGAAATAGACACAGTGGGAAGACGAGAAGCCACCAACAGTCGATACAATGAGACTCTGCAGAACCATTTGCGCGCACCGACACGAACACTGCGAAATCCACGGTTTTTTTCAAAGTCAAATCTGCGAAGTGCGTCAGTTTGTCCTTGTGTCTTTGCACGAGGGGAGGGAGCAAGGCCTCTCGGCCGCCGTGGTGCGAGAGTCGCCGGAGCGAACCGCTGCTCCTCCCGTAGTTTCCCGGGGGGACCGTGCTCCTTCTCGTCTTCCCACAACGGTGGACTGAAACTTCAACTTGTCGTTTCCTTCGTTGGTTCATCACTGCTTGAATGTTGCAAAAGCAGCTTCTTTCATTGTGCCCTTCGACGTCCGTCATGGCTCCCTGCAGGACAGTCTCCCTGTCCGAGCTTCCCCAGTCTCTCCGCCCGCGGCTGGGTGGTGACTCCGCCCCTGGGCCCCGCGGGTCCCGGGAGACTCGCTCCCCATCTCCCGGACTCCTCAGCCTGGTTCTCGCATCAATCTCATTACTCCGAGCCTCTCTCCAAACAGACCCCGGGAATGGGGCCCAATTGAGGTTTGTTGCTGTCGAAATGTTGCTGCGTTCATCATGTTTAACGAGTGGGTAGGAGGAGAAGCGCAGTTCTGCTCCAGCAATTTGACCCCAATTAGGTACAAATGGGAGTTTGTGGTTTGCTTTTTGTCCAGATCAGGACCAGAGGAGAGGGTGTGTGCATTGCTTCTGCATCCGCTGTGGCGTTTTGTGGGTTCCGCACCAACAGCTGGACTGCGCAACTTGTTCTCTAGAGTTCCAGAGAAATGCTCTGCACACCACGCACAAACTTCTCATCATTCGGTCTCCGCTGGACTCCAACGGTGATCTGATCTCACGCTCCAGTTGCACACACAGAACGAAGAATTTTGTGCGAAGAAGACTTGCGAGGACCGGACAATGGACTCGTCACAATTTTTTATCCCTTTGGCAAAGGCGCAAAGGCTTTCTTGCTGAGCTCGACAATCTGCGGCGGACTCGATTGTTGTGTCAGCAGGAATCTACAAACCAGCTCCTTTGTAGTCTCTGTCTGAAAGAACTGATGCTCAAACCCCAGGAGGATTAGCCACATCTGCTGTGTGGGACAAAACTAAGAAGGACAAAGCCTCAGCACCTTCTCTCCATCTGAAACTTTTTACGTGGCCCTGTGGTTCTCGAGAGCCTGGATTGTGGGGCAGCGCTTGTCGCGTGTTGCCTGTGCACGGGTCGATAGGTCGGGTTTAATGCAGATCCATGTCGGAGCGGTGCGCCTGCCAGGCTGTGCAGAGCGGCGCCCCGGGGCACCTGTGGGCTGAACTCTGAAACACAGCCCTGCGGCCCAGATACTAAAACATCATTTCTTCCTAGTTGAAGCCAACAATCTCCCTTAAAAAGCCATTTTCCATCCCAGATAGGACAGGTAAGCAGATTAGAGAGCTAAGAAGAGAGGTAAAGCACACTGAAAGAGCCAGGATCACCAAGACCCAGGAAAGGGTACGAGTCGTAGCAGCCTTCTCACAGTGAAGAAATGCATTAAATCCCAACAAGTTTTCCAATATTCAATGCAGCGCTTTATCAAATTCTGCTTGGTACATGTTGGCAGGTTTGGTCCGCTTGGCACGATGATTGTCGTTGAAATTGTCTGTGACTTGTTTTCCGATGGACTGACTCTGGTTGAACTGCCACAGGGAGCACTGCAGTGAGGTGTGAACACACAAGACAAACTGCTGCCTCTGATCTGCACAGAAACGTTCTCTACAGTCAGTAGAGTCCAGAGCTGCGACTTACGACTCAAGAGTTCCCTGTGGCTCTGGCCCATTTGTCTGGATCAACCAACCATTGCAATGTGTCTCAGAAAATCTTGTGTGTCTGCACTCTCTCAGATTGTTGGTTTTCGTCGCAGGCATTCGGTGACCCGACGAGCTTGGGCATGCAAGAGACCATTGCATCAAAACTGCTTCGATAAGTGAGTTTTCTTGCATCGAAGTGAATCCTCCCAAGAAGAACCAACATCTATGTCTCGTTCTCAGTTGTGAGTTCAGCTCGGAATTTTGCTGGTCGAGTGCAGCGACGTCAGAGGACAAGGTTGAACACAGAGTGCCAGGTGAATCAAAACTGTTTTGCTGTCCCTCTGGAGTCACGCACATGTGTTGCAAGAAAGGGTGCTCGTGAGTTTAGTTTTGTGTTGCAGCACGGAGGCGACTTGAGAAAACCATCTGAGACTGACAAATTCCACTTCGACTGTTTCCCCCACAACTGTCAACCAACAGCAACATCCTCGTCTCTTTCCCCGAGGATTCGTGCCTGACACACAGAGATTTATTCTTTCAAGTTTGCAGAGTGAACGCTTGGCTCGCCGCCGACCATGAGAACGTAATCTTCCAAAGAAGACAACAGCAAATGAAGACTGTCTCCCCCCTCTACGCAGATTCCCCAGTTGCCGTGACTGGAGCCCATATCAAATATTTACCGACTGAAGGGGCCGGTGGCTCCTGATTTGATTTAATCCAGGCTCTCTAGGCGGCGCTTAATTGCTGTCGCTTCTGCGGGACAGATTCACGGTGGACGCGACGATCCCCGAGCGGCGCCGGGCCGGGCCGCGCTGCCGGCGTCCACACCAGGGAGCGAAGGTGTCGGGAAATATTCGCCTCGTACCCGGTGCTTCCCACGCAAGGGGTTGTGTCAAAGGCACCCACACAGCACGCCCCAGTCACTCGTCCCTTTGCATCTTCACTCTCGTCAGGTGTTCAGTTGCTTGATGTCGCCTGCATCGCTGCACTGTATTTGTCGTTGGTATGCAGTCCTAACACCTTTGCTCCACATTTTCACATTTGCATCTCATTCTTGTCTCCTCCGTTGCAAAACAGTGCGGGCAAAAGGTGCTTTCTGCTCAGATCACAACCTCCAAGGACCTTAAATTCCAGAACAGTTCGTCGTTGGTGAATGTTCAGTCGTTTGTCCCTTGACGTGAACAAAATTTCTGACTGAACTTCAAAATACCTTCTGTTGGCTTCCAGGCTTTTTTCTGATCGAAATCGGAACAGACTCGCTGGGAGTTGTTTCCTGAGTTTGTCAGGCATCCCGCAGAGAAACGCATTAGAGGAATACAGAGGCTGACTGCGTGTGTTTGTGTGCGAGACACGCACGTGATGCAAGGTAAGCTTGATAAAATTCCCTGTTTGGTCTCGTCTGTCTGACTGCTCAATTATGAGTGAATGGACAGAGTGGAACTTTGACATCGCACCCTCTATTTCTGCACAGCGTTCTCCAGTGTACAACCAGCCAGTATCAAAATGGGGAAAAATTGCATCTCTTCATCCAGATCAAGACAAGTTCACTGAGCACGACAGAAGTTTGGATTCCGGAGGCGGCGCTGCCTTCAGCGTAACAACCCTGAACATGAGTGATGTGATGCAACCCGTGTACGAAGGGCATCATTCATCACACCGAGGCAGCTCAGTCATTTCGGACCCGTCCGACGTGGCAGAAAAGGAGGCGAACTGGGATTGTTGACCGAGGCCCCACTCACCCTTTGTACAGTGGATGGCGGGGTCTTTCCATCGAGGGAACAACGGGTTGTGACCCGTCGAACAGTGAACATCGAAGAGACTCGGACAAGGCCGAGGGGACTTGAAGTTACTTTTGGTGAGGGAACTGAAAACATTGCAGAAATGTTCACAGTCTTTTCATCTGCAAACTGCATTCTGCCCGTGTAGCCAGCGGTGGGTGCGGCATTTCGTACGCTCGTGTACACGAGACATCCGAATCGTTTCAACTGATGAAGCTTGACTGTCTGCTGCAGTTTCATTTCCTTCCGATTTCCAATCTCAAACAATACACAAGAGTCGGTCAATCGCTGCACGGCAGCTGATTGGAACCTTTTCATGTTGTGGACTCTGTGGAATATTTCTCATTGACAAGAATGCATTACGTATGCAGAACGCGGCCCCAATTAAGATAGAGCGGAATGGAGGCGCGTTGGTGTGTGTGCTGAACGATCAAGTGGGGCAGGAACACGAAGGTTTGGTCCGTGTTCAGCTGTGTTTTCTGAACGAACAAGTGCGATTTGAGTTTCGGCAGTGGGTAAAAGCAGGAAGACCTGCCAGGACCATGACACGGTTTAATCTGTGTGGCCTTGCAGCCTTCCCTTCACAGGATCTATTTCGACGCTCACAGGCCTTCACACCATTTTCCAAACGCAAGTTCTGTGCGACAACAGCGACTGACCGGAGTTCCAGGGCTCTGTTGGCGGTCGGAAGTGAGACCAGCCCTGCAGAGTCTCTGTCTCCATCAGTGTCATTTTCGGTGTCTATCTCCGTGTCGATCAGGCTGTCGGAGCAGTGTTATGATGAATGGCCCTCCACAACAAATTACAAATCGATGCGCCGCGTCAAGTGCATTATTTCAGTCCGGCGCTCCCGGGCGGCGGGGACGGACACTGGAACTCGGCCGCAGCGCCACTCTCCACATCGTGATTCTGCATTCTGGGCGCTTCCTGTCCCCTCGTACGCTCCTCATGTCAAAAGCACCTCTGCTCGTGCCTCGACCGTACCCTGGTCATCAGCCGTCAGCGCTGATGTCCTGCGCTGGTTCTACCCGCAGCCTGAGCTGCGGTGAGTGCTGGCGTCGCGCTCGATTAGGCTGTTTGTGAGAAACGGGGCGGCGTGGTGGGAGGCGGGCCGAGAGGCGCAAATTATGCGGATAATAGCCTCTCCCACACACCGGCGGCGGGGGACACGGTCGCTCTGCAAATGGAGATGCATCCAGGCCAAACATCTCCAGCTACTTGTGTGGCACCCACCGTGTGCACCAACGACAGATAAAAAGAGTGGTGTTTGCGAAAATGGCGCGCAGTTTTGGCCATTTACGAGTGAAGTAAAGCTGGCCCTTTTTTGGATGTTGATAAACATTTCACGGTGTTCGTTCCACAATCAAAATCAACAATGTCATTCAACCGAGCGTGGACAATGAGAAGGCAACAAAGTGCAGTGCGTTGACAATTTCATGCGGAAGTCCTCTTTGCAGTTGCAGAGCTTTCCGAAATGCACGGAAAGACGACGTGGTTCATTCAGAATCCTGCTTTGTCCAAGTTTGTCTCTGGGCGCACAACACATCTCATTGTACGGGCCAATTCATTGTTCGGTCAATCCAAACAAAGCAAGGCCTGGAGATAAAGGGAAGAAATCACCGATTCAGACTGTTCCAGTGATAACAAGAATCACTGATGCTGGAGGAGTCCACAACAGAAAGACTCATTGCTTTGTTGTTGCAAGAAGGAATCCAATTTGGTTCTGCATTCTGTTGGTGATTCTCCCCTTCTGTGATGTTGTTTCTCAGTAAGCTTTCTTTCAGCGAGAAAAGAGCAGTCTTCCGTCTTTTGTGTGGCGTTTGCATTTGCATTGTCTGAAAGAAGATTCCGTGCACCCTGCCTTTTTCAGCAATCCCAGACCAACAGCCTCCAACTGCAGGCTTATTGAGCCCCCACTGTTTGCCACAATGCGCACTTGGGACCATGGGGCGAAGGCAAATTGCATGGACAGTGTCACATTGGCCAAGGTACCACAAAAACACACGAAGTTCTCTTCCGCCCATGGACTTCGCACAACCACTGACAAAAAGAGTGAGTCTGAGAATCAATGGCTGATAGAATTGACCCAAGAGAAAAACTTCTGCTTCGTACATCCATGTCAGCAAAAGGACGCGAGATTCGAGTCCTCACTCTTCAACATGTGTAAATTCTTGCAAGACAATCACGGCAAAACGCTTCAACACAAAATCGTTACAACCCCACCACAGAAATCGATGAAGCCCATTGAGGCGAGACAAGGGAGAGAAAGATTTAAATTTCCAACTCCACTTTTCTTCCTCCTCCATTAGGGATCGATTTTCGCTGTATGCGCACTCCCCAACCCATTCACACCCAACACATCTCCGGGTATTCAGGCCCAAGACAGAGTCTTTGATAGCACGGAGGCTTCGAACCCATTAGATGTGAAATTTGCGGCAAAATATGTCAATTTGCTGTTTGTTGCGATGATTGACACAGAGTCATTAGACTTGATGAGGTGTGAGAGCGCATAGATTCAATCAGTTTTTTTGCTGTTCAAAATGCAGCAATTGAAGCTCAATCGGCTCCATTCACTTTTGGTCCAAAACGCGTTTCCTGGCTCTCTGTTACATCCATGCCTGTCTTCTGACGTGGTGAAACTTTTGTTAGCTGAACTTTCCTGGGAATTGCGTCTTGCAAAACAATCTGTCAATGTCAAGACTTGTCGTCTCTGTGGAGTTCAGAAGAGCGTCGAGGGTGCAAAGAGAACATTGATGGAGGTTCAGTCCGAACTTGCTCGCAAAGTGGAACGAACCTTGATCTGCACAAGAACCGAGACTCAGTTATCCACAAGTTCAGACACCTTCTTGGAAACGGTGTTGTGTGTGTCTCCCCCTCTTTCCAACCCAGCCGTGTCTCAAGAAGATCCAGGATTGGGGCACAGTGGAGCCAATCTCGGTCTCAGTCAATGCCCAAGGAAATTTATTTTTGAAGGTCATAGGGGTCTTTCACTTCACCAAAAGAAAAGTCGAACCATTGAACGAACGCGGAATGCTAGGGGGTCGTGGGTGGGCCTGGATGCGCCTGGATCCGCTTGGGCATTTGTTCATGCATTTGTTCAAGAAACCAACCAAAAACATCACAACGGACCACAAGTGATGTTGACACGTCTCACCTGGAGATGGTGGCTCCTTCTGACTTGATGCTGAGCAGATCCAGGATGAGGACAGCGAGTGGCCCGGCTTGAACCAGGATGAAGAGCACGACCCAGAGGAAGACGAAGTTGCGCACGCAACACACGCGAGCACAGCCGCACGCCACGCAGCGGGAACGGTGGGCTGGCATCGCTGGAGGCTCGGTCACAGTGATCTGAAATGAGAAATTGGCAACGAGTGTTCGATGTACCCAGGAATCTGTTGTAATCATTCAGCGAACGCAGGCTAGGTAAACGAGGAGGGCTGGGATTCCTAAAATTTGAAAGTCTTGCTTTATCCAGATTGTCGTCAAGCATTTCCAAAGGTCCATTAGGTTTTGACCAACACCTCACAAATCAAAGCACTGGACTATGAACCTGAAATTAGGGTGGTGTGTGTCTGAACAGGGTAACTTCGCCTCAATTTTTCCTTGACTTTTGAACCCTTTCCAGTCTTCTTTCTCCAAGTTTTTGTCAAAGTTTTGTCCTGGAACTTGCCGAATTTCTTTTGGAGATGGCGCGATGTCTCAAGGGAACAAAGTGCACAGGTATGTCTTTCTGTGGCATTACGGATTCTCCAGCAAAACTGAGAGTGCGAGTGTGGTCTTGAACATGAGTTGGAAAAGTTGGCGTAAAGTTGGAAAATAGACGTCCACGCACAGTCTGAGAACCATCAGAAGTTTTTCCGAAGCAGATGCCTGAACAGCAGAGCAACATCTAGTCACAAAGATGCAAGACTCTGGATAATGGAAGCGCAGCAACGCAATTGGGCTTCGTTGCTCGGAGCACAGCTCGCTGCGGCTCCATCTCCTTTCTTGGGGTCAAGACCCCAGAAGAGCATCTCAGTGAGAAAACTATTTTCATAGAAATGACTTCTCTTGCATGCACACTTCTACGGTGTCAGTGGAAGACTCACTTCCACGGTGTCAGTGAAAGATTTGTCAACGCGAACGTTTTCGCTGTTTGCTTGTTGAGTTGAGTCTGACGATCGTGTGCGCTACTGATCCTGCGCGATTCACACGACGTCAACCAGTCTTTTTCTGGAGTCAGTTCAACTCAACACAGTCAAAACCACGCGTTCCACAGACAGACACAGGTCATTTGCTGCTGCGAAGCATTTGGATCTCTGGTGTGCTCACAACATGCCTCAGTCTCTGGCTCCCTGTGGTCATGCGCAGCACTTTCACTCCAGCCTCTGCTTCCACAATACAGATTTGGACTTCCAGCGCACAATGGGCCTGTGGTGTTGGTTGACACGGGGCTGGAGGCTCCGCATTGTGTCGACTGCCCCCGCCCGACCCGCCGTATCGACACATCGATCGCGCGGACAATGCGCAACTCGAGATTTATAGCCAAACATCGACCCGGGCCCCACACAGACAAAGACGGGCCGTCTGCGGGCAGAGGGGGAGGGACACAGGGTATTTTCACTGACAATACATGTTTGGAACCAACTTGCGCTGACAGACCACAAGCACGCAGTCTTACTGACTCAAACACCTTCGTGTATTGATCCTGGAGAGGATCACAGTGCACTGGCAAGGTTTTGAACAACACTGGAAGTCACGTCTCATTCAGTTTTCGTTCTCGCAGCTATCTGTGCATGAAGGTGGGCGGTAGATGTCTGGTGGTGTGGGTACCAGGTCCTGAAAGGGCATTGTCGAACCAGGAATCAGATCGCAATCGGCGTTTTGTTTATTTGGAGAGGAAACAGGTTCTCCAGGAGTTTTTTTGCAAGTTTGCCTGCGCTGGTTAATTTCCAGCTCGGAATCCTGTTTCAATGGTGGTGACTTGTTGTGAGACAAGTGGGGCACGTTCCTTCGTGCAGCGAAGATTCGGTTGTTTCGTGGGCACACAGGGACGGCACCACATTCAGCGGCGCGAGTTTCAGCAAACGTAATTGGTCCTTTCCTGTACACCCCAGACCGGTGACAGATATCATTTGGTCTCTGGTCATTGGTTCTCAAAGCTTTTTCACTTGGTGATCTGTGCCGCTGATCTGGCAACTGGAGCACCGTACGCAAAGGAGAATTAGTGGATGCTCTGAGTCTTCAGTGTGAAGAATTTGACCCGATCACGAGACATTCGGAACTTCGTAGTTCTTCGTCCTCCACTGGAGACTTTCCAATGCTTCTCAGGCGATATGCCTGTTGCATCCATGGGCTGAAGTCTTTTCTCAAAACCACAATGCAGCAGTTTGTCACTCACCACAAAAACAATGCGACATTACATGGTTCAGCTGCTTACACAGGGAGGAATCCTGATCGGTGCGTGGGATGTCGGACAAACACACCATTTCGAGTTGACAACAATAGGCGATGATTTAATGAGCTGTATGCCATGAAGTTATCGAACGAATCAAAGCAGTGAGGTGATTAACACAACTCAAATTGGATTGCCACGCATGGCTTCGTGCTGAAGCGCTGCCCGGCTATTTGCGGAGACAGCTTTGAACAAAGCATGCGTTGAGTCGAACGAATGTGACGCTTTTCATGACGCACAACGCAAATTAAATGAAGACGGGTGGAAATTGCACTCACGGGCTCCGGCTCCTGCTTGGCGTCCTTCACCTCGTCCTGTTTCTGCAGCTGCAGCTCCTGCTGTTTCAGCGCCTCTTTGTCCGGGCTCGGGTTCAGGTCTTTGACGACGACGGGCGGGGCCGGGTCGGTGAGGAGAGCGCCCGGTGGTGACGGCGGGCCCGGGGGCCCCGGGGGGCGCGGCTCCACGTCGTCATAGGCGTTGGGCGAGGCGGGGGCGGGCGGGGTCGCATCGATGGGCCGAGATAGGGCCGGATCGCCCAGGTCATAGGGGTCCATCCTCAAGACGTGTTGTGGTCAAGAAAGTGTCTCAGGCGTCCTGCAAAGAGAGACACATGTATCACAAATCTGACATTTAGAAAAACCGCTGCATTTGATCTCGATGCTCTTGTAAAATGAGCGTCAGGAGATAAGGCGTGTTCGGATCTGAAACTCCCTGGAAACCAACAATGGCTGTCATTGTGTAGAAAATTGAAAAAATGACATTTCAAAGTTGAAGCTGCAGGCAGATGATATTTTGTCTTGTCACGACATTGGAATGTGCGTGCACTGGAGATCCTGCCAAACAAGACTTTGTCACGAACAGACAGTCAAATTTATCATGGTTCTGGGAGATTATCTTGACAACTGACAAAACAAGCCCTTTGAATATGATGGAGACTTCTTTTCTGGACTTCACTGTCTTGCTGTCGGTGAGTGTGTCCACTAGTCTGTCGCACAATTCCATTTCTTACACAGAGAAACGGTTTGCTCCAGGCCCGTTTGAACGCGAGAATCTCTCGCAAAGGCAACTGCGGCAAGGTTTTTGCCTGGATACATCAATCATTCAGCACCTTTGCCTGGAGCCAAAAGCCTCAAGAATTCCATGAGCTTGAACGGCAGATGAACAACGCATCTGCACTGAGCTAACAGGATCTGATAGCATGTGTACTACCCGGTACAATACTGGTGAACGAGCCCCTGAGGACCCTGATTCTAGACGAGATTCCATGACCTGGCTTCCAATAGCCAAAGAAGGAGCCTCTGCAGGAAGCGCCGAACCTTTCGCTATGGACCACCTATCAGTTGGGGTCGAGTCCAATTTGACCCTCTCCAACGATGTGCGTGGATGGACGACTTGCGTGGACTTGAGCGTGAGCTGACACTCAGAGCCGCAGAGGAACCCTGAGCAATGGAAGCTTCGAAAGAGCTTTCATCGTCACACAGTTCCCTTCGACCAATTTAGACATGAAAACACAATACAGGTACAAGTTATCGTACTTGCTCCTGCAGGAATGACCTGGGCGGGTGCAAAAAGTTTGTCGCCAGGAGCAATGCACCACCAGCTGCAAGAAAGAACTGACGACATGTCGCCTATTGTCAAGCAAACTGTTTTATCAAAGTGAAAATGGCTGTGGAGTTTCAGCCTTGAAAAGGAAGACACACGATCTGTGCTGGAATTGTATGCAGAAACATTGTTCTACCGTTCCCATAGCAACTCCGTCATCTGATACAAATCGAGCCAGCCCTGACCTGATCCTGATCCTTGGCGTGTGGTGATGCTTTACAAGGAAATTGTGCTGCCCACCATTTGCCAGGCTTTCTTCGGGTACTGCTGTCTGGTCTGCACGCAATGATGCCAATGTCCTCGGGCGATCTCCAGCTGGAGCAGTGGAGGGAGGCGACCCTGGAATCAAGGCCGATGAAGGAAATGTAAGCAGCTTGAAGCGATGTGCGATATGGGCGCTGCCTCCTCTACTCAACTGTCTCCTTAAGTGAGTGTAAAAGCGCTGTAATCCCGACACATGCGCTGGTGTGACGCAGTCAATGCAAATGGTCCATCTCAATTACCCGTGGAAAGCTGTCCTCGTCTCAGCGATCTCCTCTCGTTTCTTGCGTGGATATCGGTTCATACAACGGAAAAGGGCCTTTCTTTGAGCGCCAAACTCCAGAAGTTTCTCAACAATGGGATGAACATCCAGTGACCAGGTGATGATCAGACCACACTCCACAGGTTCTATTCAAGTTACTCAAACGTGCACTGCGTCCGTGTTCTGGAGACTTGCTTCAAAAGCACACGAGCGAAACAAAGTGTGTGTGTTTACAAGTTGTGCATCCGTGCAACAGGCGGCTGTGTTTGTGAATGGTAACTTCCTGTGCTGTTTCTCCAAATATGCAATGCAATCTATCAACAGAGAAACTGGGAGGGCAGTCTTCCTCTGCAATCTCCCACCCAGTGCTCACCTCACCTTGACTGAGCCTGCACTGCCTTCAAGCGCGTACGACAGATACACTCAGGCACGCACATGTGTTCCCTGGAGACCCGCTGCAATGTTCCGTTCTTCTGCAGCAAAATGTTGTGCGTGGAAACATCTGCCTTTAGTTCCTTGCACGCGTCTTGTCAGCTTGCTCCACCCATTCCATACACAAAAGGTTTTTATATCCTCCCGCACATCAATCACGCTCCCTCAATGCGCGCGTATGTTTACTAATTTAATTAGGTCCGCATCCAGTGCCGTCAAAAGCGATTGATCTGGTATCCCGACTGCTTCGTGGCTTACGAGGCGGCGTGGCGCAGAACTACGGAGCTGTGCGTCGCCGCTCGACGGAGCCGAGGCCAGGCGGTGGTTAAGCGGTTTCTCGGCTGAAGCTGTCGGGGCAGGGCGCGGGGAGCGCTGCGCGATGTGGGTCACGGTAGCGGCGCGGCGTCGGCGTCGGCGGCGGCGCGGCGTATTGATTGAACAAAGGGACACCACAGGGTGTCGGCGCGGAGTGACGTGCTGACCACATCTGTGTGGCCACTGAGGACACAAGAGGATCGGAGACGGGCAATGGTCTGCCTCAGTCCATTCAGGTTGCACAACCCACCATGTTTCCTTGCACCCTCGAACGCCTGAATCAAGGACACAGATCAGGGATACGTGCGCTCTACCGTGATGGTCACCTGTGTCGTGCTTTCTTGTTTTGGGCGCAGAGCACAAATGATTTTGCGAAATACTGCACACACAAAATATTTGTGTCACGTTTGGCGTCGAAAGTCTTCCTTGGGTTTTCAGTCAGTTGAGTGAACGCTGTAGACGAAGGAACCAGGATTCCACAATTAACAGACGAGAGTTAGATAGAGTGCAGAAACGGGTCCAAGAGGCGACTGCAGGGTCAGGCTTCTCAAACAGACAAGACATAAATCACTCCCCAACACACACACACACACACACACATGCACACACACACACGCGCGCGCGCGCGCGATTCCGATTGCGTGCCATCAGCCAAAATGTTTTCTCTTGTGTTGAACAGTTCGAAGATGGGATCGGCCTGAGTTTTCCCATCAAATGCTGGATCCATGGCATCGCCTTCAGAAAGAAAGGCAGGATGAAAGGCATGTCTGAAACCTGTTTGAAATTGGGTCGTTTTGCCGAGCATTACACAGAATTCCTTTGTGATTCACAGAACGCGGACACTATTTCATGTCAAACTGCAAAACACTCAATTCGCCAATCCGATTTCCCTCCAGATTGCCCAGTCACAGCGCTGATCACAGACGGTTCGAGTATCATTGCACGAATCGATCGGATGTCTCTTTGCATCGTAGTCTGCTCCGTGATTTTCAATGGCTCCCCGATTGCATCACACATGTTTCTTCCAAATAATTCCAAAACTTGTTCTGTTCCGCAAATCTGTTCGTTTTCTGCAACAGAAAGCAAAATCACTTTGTTCCTGTTCCTTCTTTTGGGGGTTCTTTGATGGCGTTTGTTTTGAACCGACAGGTGCCAGAAGAGTTTTGCGTCCTTTCCCTGTTGAAACGCTGATGAAAGGAACTCACGAGCGCATTGTGGGTCTTTGCCCTTTCAGTTTTTTCTGAATAGTGCTTTGTGGTTTTCACAGGAACCTCCCGTCATCTTTTTCAACACAAGCGTGTTCCTCTAGTTGGTGCGACGAAGATGTTCACAAAATGTTGGTTACATATTGCAGTGTTGCACTGGCACCTTTCACGACATGACCAGTTCAGTCTCGTGACTTGCGATGTCAAACCCATTTGACTTGCAAATCAACTGAGTCAAGTGTGGTCGAAACTTTTGGACTCCTCTCTAATGTTTTTGTTGTTCGACATTCGCCCAGCCTCAGTCTCGAGGAGACACGGATTTCTGAACACAATGGACATGTGCGTTGTGATCAAAAGCCAAGGGAGGTGTTGTTTTCTCTGTTGAATTTTGCTGCACATGTTCTGGTGAACAGAATATGCGTCAGGAAAGCTGGGACAGTGCTTTTGTTGAAAAGTTGAAGGATCACTCAGGGTCACTCTCCTGATCTGTCCGTGCACGCGACCACTCGTAATTTGTTTGAGGCACAAGGGCACCAGCGTCACTACCCCAGGAGAGGTGAGCGAGTGACAACACGAAAGGCATAGCATTCTTTGTTACTGCGTGATGGTTATAGATGAGAAACTCATTGTTAAGGACAAGAAAGCGGACCTAAACATTTCCACAACATATACTTCAGGAACAAAGATCAACAAACCATTTGTTGTCTGCCGTTCATGCAGAATTTGCAAAGTTTTGCACATGTTTGCCCGATCATGCACGTTGCACCGGACGTATGTGATTGACCTCGCCGAAACCTCCGTTCCCTCGCCCCCATCCCCTTCCCCGGGAAAGCTGACAACGGCATCCTTCTTGCTCCTCAGCACTCACTTTGTCATTGCAGTCAGCGCCCATCTCGGGAGCGTCGCCGTGTCCCAGCAGCTGGTTGGTACACGGAGAAGAAGCTGCAGCGCCACCGCGCTCTCTCCTCTGTATGTGGATCAGGGAGACGGGACCGCGCCGTCTTACACCCGCAACTCGTAAATCAACCCGCGAAGGAACGGCGGCGAAGCTGGTGGTGGGGCCCGGATGGATTCTCCACCATCTGTGGACCTGAGGCGCTTTGAGATTGAATGGTCAGGAACGGCACCTGAGCAAACTGTGACGCTTTGGATCTGTTTTGCTTGTTTTGAAACCAGCAAGGAAGTCAACTGAGCTGAAGTTGTTCCCGTGCTCCTGCCGGACCAATGCCCTGGGTTATGTGTGTCGAATGTGCTTTGGGCTGTCATATTCGTCATGTTGATCTTGGTCCATGCGAAGGGTGACTCTCTCTCAAGATAGGAAATTCAGAGCACCAACAGCATAGTATTCACTCAACACTCTTTTCATGTTCGGACCGTAGACTGAATCAGCATCGCTTTGCATGCAGCGATGAACACCACATCGGGTAGAATGTCCTCCTGGAGACCCACAGCTACTTCTCACCGACAATGAACTCAACACCCAATTCTGTGTCTTCACAGATATTGCCTTCTTCACCGTTGATATGTGCCTTGGAGGCCTCGGGACTGACCGGACTGCGCAATGCCACTTTCAATTGAATTCTTAACCAAGCTCTGCGCGAAGCAACACTGGACCAGGGCCCTCGCTTGTCCAGATTGCCGCCTGCGATGCGCCGTTCAACATTCTGATGTATGAGTCAGTGGAGATTCTTTATCTCTCCGAGCCTTTTGGCACAAATGAAAAGATTTGCCGGTTTTTGCAAACCACGAGGCGTGATTGCAATGAGACCTGAGATTTTCCATTTTGAGTCGTTCTTGCTGCCTGCCACAAAGAAAAGGTCTGGCGGCGCTGGATGCAAGAAGTTTGCTAAACAGACACAAAGGCGTCTACTGAGATCCAACCTGCGTTTCAAACAGCAGAATTTTGCTGTTGGGCAGAAAGTGCACACATTGTTTTTGTGTCAAGTTGCCATACACTTATTCAAGGTTTGATGAAGCCTCGGTTTGCACTTCATTGTGAACCCTGTGTCCTCGAACAGAAACACGTGTTTGGTTTTTCTTCTGAAAGCAGACGTCAAGACTCCCTCTGCCCCAGTCATATTGTCTTCCTTGGAAAGAAAGGAAGATGCATCCCCTGAACATTCCCAGCTCGCTGCAGAAACCGAACGCACATGACAGCCCTGTCATCTTCACTTGCTCTTAACACAACCACATTGGCAGGAAACCCCAGGAGAGTTTCGCAGGTTCATAGACTGTTGCTGGAAAGGAAAGTGTTTATCGACAAGAAAAGCATTGTTTGGGCTGAATGACGGTGGAATCGAAGGCCATTTGTACCACCTGTATCGTTCTGAAACAGCTCTGAGCTGGGGATTGATTCTTCGCTGGTGTGTCACCGTACTGCCGCTCGTGCGATGGCTGGTTCGCGTGCGTCGTGCCCCTAAAACTACCCAGCTCGAAGCTTTGATGAAGCGCATCAGCACAGAACAGAGCTGATCAGAGAAGGGTGGGGTCTCGCACATATCACCTGCTGAACAAGAAACCTTCCGAGTGGCAGGCTTGATGCGACTTTACAAAAACACGCCGAATCCTGAATTCAGCTCGTCTCTACATCGACACTGGACTTTTTGCAATGGAACAAAACAAAAAGGAAATCGCTTTCACGAGGGAATTGGCCGATCAGGTCGTTGTTGACCCCACAGTGTCATGAAACTCAGATCTTTTCCCTCGACGTCCTTGTCGCCCTGGCTGGTTGTCAAAGAAACTGACTTGAGACATTTTCCAGACTGACCAATCCAGCAATCCAGTGCAAAGAAGGCCAAATCCATTTGATTCCATTTTCTTCTGGTCCAGAAACAATGCAATGCTATTTCCGGATGCCAACAGTGCTGTTTTTGAGTTTATTTGTCTGTGACTGAAAATGCGTGCACAGGAAATGCTCATGATCTTCAAATGCGTCAGTGTATGCCACGTCCATGACAGGACATGCCTCCATCAGCGTCTGGCTTTGAGCCCATCCGTCAGTGTTAATTGGAGAGTGATTGGGCGGGAGCTGTGTCTGCAGAGCGGGGGGAGGGGAGGCCCCGTGAGACGGATCGCTCCGTGACGTGCAACAGCCTCATCATTCCGAGCCGGATCCAGACCAGTGTCTCAACGCTCAACAACTTCCAGCATTCCGGGGAGACACGTGACGTCATGAGTCCCAAAGTCTGTAGACTCGAGCTCAGGTGGTAATGTTGTCTGGTTTACTCTTTGAGCTCTGATGGTTTCTGGCTCCAACTTTGATTGGTTCCATATCCAACGGGACATACGCTCGAGCATCGGTGTTCAAAATTTCGAATGTTCTCACCCATACTGGACTCAGAATATCAGTCCTGTGCTGAACAATCAGCAGAATTAACTTGGTTTGAGAAGGAAGCCGTAGACTTGCAGCTCGAGCTTTGTGATCTGGCTTTGACTTGACCTGAATCTTTGACACTCAGACTGTTGGTACTCTGTGGAGTTGCTTTTAAGATGATGGGAAAGGATCAGTTTGATATATATTCTCTTTGTTTCTGAGGCAGCACAGACCCGCTGAGTTTTCTTTGGGCGGGGCAGGTGGCCAAGATGCCTCCACCGGGGAGAATCACGTTATTGCGATGGAGCGGGACTTGTGAGCGGAGTGAATAGCGGGACTGATTTACGGTCGGATCGGGCTCAGAAACCGTAAATCTGCGTTAATAAGACAACCCACTCACTCCGTAAACTCCATCTCCTCGGTGCAGCATGTCTTCCCAGGTCCCCAGATGCATGAAACAAATCCACACTTCAAGACACCAACTTCCTTTCGCTTGGAGTTTCGGTTTGAAAAATTGGGTTGGGAGGGAGGACCCACTGATACACAGATCATGCAGATACACAAACATCACACGGAAATTCAAGAGGAAGGGGCTTGGGCACAAGCAATCCGCGCTGGTTGCAGTAGTGGGGCTGCCTGAGGCGCTGCATCTGAAGTGTTAACTCTGCACATATTTGCTCACGGGTTGTTTTAGGTGGTCGAGACCAGGGCCTGTGCAAGTAAACCAATCCGACTGACTGCATTGTGACCTACTTTTCTGGGCAAACAGATCCACATTGGTGTGACATCCACAGACCGGGAGATGACTGTGAGCTCACCCAGTCCCACACAGCGGACGTACGAGCGTATTTTGCACGAGATTCTTTTGCATATTCACGTTCACCAGGATGTCAAAACGGACAAAAAGGACATCCAACGGACATCCTAAAGATGTGCCTCCAGTGCTGTCTGAAAGAACTTCAACACACGAAGCCCTCACTTGGAAACAACACAACCACAACTTCATTGAAACTGCATGGGTGAGATGTACGGGATCTTGAACCGAGGAAATTCCATATCGAAAGATATTTTGAACTGCGATGTCGAAGAGGTCTTGTTGTCGACCGTAATCGGTGTCTGGGCGCTACGAGGCATGTTTTTTATCTTTCCGTTGTTTCGCCGTTTGGACAGGTTTTTCAACGTGGATTTGTTTTGGCTTTTACAAGTGTGTCCCCCATCATCCTATCCATCAGTTCAAGCTCTTGAAAGGTTGCAGACTGATGCCATGGCTGAGTGACCACAATCCAAAAACAGGTCACCTCACCAGCCATGGCGATGCCCAAACAAGTAATTGACTGCATGTATGAGTCTTTTGCTTTCGCCATCATAGCTGTGTTCACCCATTTTCAAAGTTAATTTTAGGCATGAAATTTTTATTGTTACACTTATTGACAGTTCTTGTTGGCATCATTGGCATGTCTGTTGACTGTCATTGAAGTTTAGCACAAAACCGCGGAGATTTCCGCGGAGAGTCTGTGATTCCAGTTTACCCAAAGCAGGCACAGACACCGAAACAAGCTTGAATTGAAAATCCGCGCAGACAATTCAGAGACACAAACCGGTCGGCAGCAATTTACTGTACTTTGTACAAGCAAGTCCTGCTGAACTGTGCCCTCGAACCAGTCAAGAAGTGTGGGGACAGCAACCCTGTCAACACTAAATTTTCAGGTTTGGGGAAGACTTTCGAGAGGAACTGACTGGTCTGCATCAAGGCGTAAAAATTCCTCCGCACACATAATATGAATGCCAATTTGACACGAATCACATGAATCTTCGCGCAATCTGTTCATTGTTGTCAACTGAAGCCCCAATTCTGCCTGGAGAAGAGGCGCCTCGGGGCGCACCGGCCGATCCCTCCGACTGCCGCTGATGACACTTGACGCTCCGGAGTGAGACTCATCCCGGGAGAAGAGCGCGGGTTCTGGAATCGGCGCCTGCAGCGCGGGTGTCGGGTGTTGTAATCAACGTTCCGCAGCCGCGGAGACAAGTCCCGCGCTGAGCTGCTTCTCATACATCAAACCACAACAATCAGATTTGTCGCATTTCCATACATCTCAGCACCAACTTCCTTTTGTTGTTTCACACACATAATGGGTCCTGGAAAAGTTTGTTTCCGGCTGCCGAGACATAAGAATGTGTTCGCACCAGTGAGGAAAGCATTCTGCTGAGGTACTAGTAGTTGTGACTACTGAAGAGCGCTAACTTTTTTGGTATCAGAACATGGATCTACGCTCTGTCAGAAAAGTTTCCTAAATGTGGACTGGTCAGATGAGACGAAAACGGTGGGAATGTGAGTTTGTTGGTGCAGGTCGGCAGGACAAGGCTATCTACACGCTTCAGCGCGCAACGCAACTTCAGCCTTCAGTCGGGACAGAAAGACATCAGCTGCAGAGGGAGTTCAAGCTTCTTGCACAGGGCCGTAACTACAGGAGATGTCCAGTTGATGATAACGCCCTTTGAAGCCAGTTCCTCAACATTCAACAGATACATGCAGCGACCTGTTGTCAGATGTTTGTGCTTTTCTTCTCGTTCCTTGTTTGCAAACGTGTTTGCGTACGTTTGCATTCGGTACCTTGCGCGAAGTCGTGCCCTTCCATTCTGACAAGTTCATCATGTGTGCCTCGGACAGAAACGTGTTGAGCCTTCAAGTGTTTCGTACGTTAAATATTTTATGTCTTGGCTCAGTTTGGCTTCCACGTAAAGCAGAAGTGGGACATAAATCTCCTTCCCGCGGCTCCTTGAGACACATCGCTTACGACCTGAGAATGCGTCCCGCGAGGCCCGCGCGCTGCGCCGCCGCCCGAGGAGAGCGTCTCGCGCGCGTCCGGACCAGGAGGCGCCACGCCGCTTCACGAGCAGTTCTCCGTCGGAGTCTGTCACGGGATTCTAGCTGATTCAGAGCAAAGCGACCCAACGTTGCTCAACCAAAACTTGCTGCTTCCCAACATGCGAAGAAAAGAACATGCCTGATTCCTTTCAGATTAGCTGTGTGGTTTTTCCCTTTCCTGCTGGCAGCCTCATTTTTACCCACAAGGCTTTTGTGTTGTGTTATCAGTGCGTCGCACCCGTTGACAAGGATTAACTCATCGCTCGAATCTGTTCAGCGACAGCCACAGCATATCGCGTTTTTGCGTCTTCCCAGACATTTTGAACACTGACGCGCAGCAGACAAAAATGAATTACAGACATCAGATCTCGTTTGGCGTGCGCACTTTTTGTGCGTTTTGTGCACGTGCAATCCTTGATGGATCCGTGGTGGAGAAGCCTTCTCACTTGGTTCACTTGGAGTGCTGCTGTGAGGTTCTCTCCGACTCCTGATGCTCTCGCGTTTTGACGTACAAATGAAATAATGTCAGAGCTGCCAGAGAACTGTTGTGAGATTGTGTGTCTCGCGGCTCGGTGGTGGCGTGAGTGAGGAGTCCTCGGGGAGGTTCGTCCGAGCCGAGTGTTGATGCTCAGCGGTGTCACGTGTTGGTTGCAAAACGCATTCATACTCCCACCAGCGGTCTGCCCAAAAATGGGAGCCTGAATCCGTGATGACGGACGTGTTTTATACAGCCAGGGGACCACATGGCGTTTGCGCATCACACGATTGCTTTCTGACACAATGCTGGACTCGCTTCTTGCACGGAGTGTCGCTTGCCTGGGGCACTGTGCTCTTTGCGGAAGGAAAATTTTCCACGCATTTGTCAGACGAGTAAGCGCCTCCTTGAACGCAGTTTCGAGAACGTTGTCCTAGGCCAGCCCCCGGTGGCCCGTACTGGTCAGCTCGTCGATGTGACAGGTTCACTCACCACCCGCAGCGAACCATGTGCACGTTTTAGCCCAAACACAGACCACCTGGCTTGAGTCGTCGAACAAGCTGTGTATAGATGTGTCAGGAGAGGTTCCATAAAGGGCCTGGGAGCCGGCGACCTCCCTCTGATCCCAGACTTTTTCTCAAATATTCCACCTGCTGCACCAAACGTTTCACACTTTCAAAGCAGAAATCGCCACCCCATGGGGAGTCGCGTTGCCTGACCAAATCCTGGATCCACTGTTGGGTGTCACTGCCCCCATTAGCTGCACGGAGAAGGCAAGAGGGTGAGCGATGGGGGAAGCGCGCCCACAATGCGCACTCGCCCAGATTAGCAGAGAACACGCCTGTCAGAACCGTGTCAGACTTGCTGCGCTGGAAATGCCACTTCCATCAGTGAAGCGAATGGTAGCAGCAGCCGACGTGGGGAAGTTGCATGTGAAGTATTCACGGCTCGATTTCATCGGATCACACCCCCGGCGGATCCAAGGCTGTGGTCACGGGGCAGCTCAGGGGACAAGATCCGGACACAAAACTTTAAGAAGCCTTCACCTGCGACACGACAGTGGGGTGCTATTATTTCAGTGGGCCAAAGTCCTCTGAAGGACGCAGGAGGTTGGCCCCGTGAAAACTGTTCTTCGTGTCCTGCACAAATGCTGACACCTTTGGTGTGGAGCACATCAAAACTTTATTGTCGTGTTGCAGCTACGTACACGCGAGAGTAAAAACCTTCTACACGTTGTTTCTCTAGTGGCAAGATATAAACATTAGAAACAGTACAAACGACACAGCTCAAAACCGCAGCCGAATTCAATAAACTTCAACAGTTTGCCCTTCAAAGTTCTTCGTTCCTGAAATTCAAACTCAGCTGAAAAACGCGTGTGAAAACAAGGCGGAAAGGTTCCCGACTTGCAAATTCAATGAAATGTTCATTTCTCTCACACCCCACGGGGAAACGTAAAACCTGAGCACAAGACATAAGAACCTCAAATCCACAAACACAGGCCCAACTGCAGATACATGTACTCCTTTGCCACAATCAATCGTACAGACTCAATTTCACCGAAATACCACCCCACTGAGAACGGGTTGCAGTCTCAACTTTGTGATACCGTAATCATGACGAACACTTGTCAACGGTCAGTCTTTCAAAACACCTGCAATTTGCGCCAATGCAATCAACCAAGGGACAACGCAAAAGAAACGAGACGCAGACACATGCATGACAGCAGATTGCGCGAGTTTCCCTGCATTTGTTTTGTTCACCCAACACGGAGAAGAAGCATACATGTACGCCTTCAGATTTCACACTAAGGAACTCACAAAAACACTGAGAAATCCTCACATTTGATCAAAAAGCGTAGATTTTTACAAAATCTCGATCGTTGCATCCATATTGGGGACAATGACACCCTCTGTGACAACTTCGTGTGCACGCACAACAGCAGAAAGCAACTTTTAAAAATCATGAAGATACTTGCTCTGTAACTACAAAGTTTCGTGCCAACTTGTACTCCATACTGGGTGCACAACAAAACGGCCACAACACCATTTCATGAAAAAATAAATTCTTCCAAAAAATTAAATTCACTTATTCCTTTCACAGCTCTTTTGGCTTTGCGTTTGCACAAATCGAAGTTTTCAGCAAAATCTACAACTTTCGCCAAGAAACGATGTCAGCAATTTTTTTAGCCCTGAAAAGAATACGTGAATCTCAATAACAAATTTTACAAATATCTGATGGAATCTTTCTCTTGTTCTCTCATACAAAAGTTCATTTTCCCAAAAATCTGATCACTCCACACTTTTCTCATTTCTTTCGGTGAAAGTAAAAAACGTATTCATACAGGCAGGCACAGCTAGCTAGGAGAGTATTTGAAATACGAATGCTGCAGATTTTGAAGTGTTTATGCAGAGATAAGTTTCCAGGAGAACGCTACACTCTACGTAAGATGCCTTTATGTACAACAGACATGTTCCAGCAGTACGGTACAATATGAATGCATGTACAGTGTAAATGCAGGCAAAGCGCCCTTCTCACCAACGTTCTCGGTTTGCGACAGGAGGGAACGAGGGAGTAGCAAGGAAAACGGACGCACAGTTTGTTGCTCCATAGGAACAAAACCGACTTCCGGCACACGTCAAGGTCGAGACACTTGTATGAAAGTCGACCCGACGAGAAGCAGAGCAGATTCTGGTCGCGACACGACGCGTCGTGCAACACGGACTCAGTACACTTCTTCTACAGATGACTTTCCCCTGTGTGACAAGAACACTGCAAATTTGGCTGTGACTTCGTTAGCCAGCGACCGCGGTGTGAGTGCCTCTTGTGTGCGTGACTTTCCTCGCCCGCTCTGCGCAGTGATGACCAGTGAACGTGACACAGAAAGCAAGAAGACTCCCACCTCCAGTGCCACGGGGTGACAGCTGGATGAGTGGTGCACCCAGAGCACAGAACGTCTGTCAAAAATGCCCTCTGACATTTTGCCGCAACAAAATTCTTGCAGGTTTGCAAAGCTCAAAAAATTGGGGAAACGTTCTTCCCCTTCTTTTTTGTGTACGCGCGACGCGCACCATTCACCCACCCTGACCAAACACATTTGTACAACCTCTCAACGACTCCTATAGATTCCCTAATTTGCACATCCTACGCACATACAATGCACACATGGATCTGTCCATTCAGCGCCGGAATGAGGAATGAGTGATGGCGACAGAAGCTCGTTTCCGGATGAAGTCTCTTCACTCATAGATCCATTCATTGCTTCCGCCGTGTTACGTTTTCAATGCAAAACAATCTTCTGCATCGCTGCACAACTTCCAGGGCTTTGATTCAGGCCACTGTAGCAACTGCAGCCAATATGTATTCCTCTAATATACAAGGGTCTGTAGTCATGGATACTCGACTTAGTCCGCCGTGCACAAAGAGAGGAGGTTTATTGGATGTAACTCTATTGCCATCTGAAGCGGATCCGGAACAGACAGGAAGTTTCCCTTGAGATTTTGAGATTCCGACATTTTTCAGGCATCACGAAACGTTGCTCATTGTCAGATTCGGCATTGTTGGGCCCTTCACTTTGTAGCTGCAGTGACTCTGCACAGGAACTCCTCTGAGTCCTCTCTCCACTGCCATGTTTGCTCCACTGAGGAATGGAAAAGTTCAGGTCAGGGTTGATATTGCCCCTTTGCGTCTGGTGCCAAATTGGGCAGTGTACTTTTTTCTCCTTGTCTTTCGTGTAAAGTCACAGGAACTGGGTTGGAAATCATGTGATCCTTTGAAATCCACGCGGATCCGCCTGTATTTTGCATGCATGGAACCACTGTGTGTCAGAAGTAAATCAGGCATGCTGGGTGAGTCAATGAGCACCTGAATTCAGCCTCAAATTCCTGAAAAGGGGAGTCACTCCACACTTGTGCTGCAGTCGCCTCTCCATGCTTCTAACTGTACAACATTGCACAAAGTCATTTTCAGTAATTCGATGCATCATGTCCACGAGTGTCAAACGACGACGGCGTTGGACAAGAATCCAATTTCACTCGGACAAGACGACTCTTTCTCCTATTTTCAGATGCACATTCGTCACCGTTTCCTCTCCAACACGAAAATCCTTTTCCTCGGAGATAATCCATTTGCACAGCTTCGTTGTTTGCACAAATATGGAAACAAGACACAAAACCAGAACCAACCAAGCCCAGGAAACCAGGCTGTTCACCACACAGTTCACACACACATTGGAATGGCAGTGTAGAATGCTGATATCCGTTGTGCAAGGTGAGCTTGGAGACAAATGTGTTCTCTGCACAGGTAAATTGGTGCTCCAATCGTTGTGTTGTTTGCGGATTGTTCCATCTGTATTGCAAGCTTGTCAAGGGGGGAAGTGCACGAGTGTGTGTCTGTGTCTGTGTGTGTGCGTATGCGTGTGTATGAGGGACTCACAACGATATTCAACGATGTTCAACTCCCCGGGGCAGTGGGGCACAACATCCACATCCATTGCTATGTACATGCTGCGAGGTTCCACCTGATATGAGTCACTCGGGTACGCTGCTGTCCAGCTGAGTGCCCTGGTGAATCCGGGGTATGCTGTGCTCTGCGGCCTCTCGCCTCGAGGTGCAGGTCTCAGTGTGGGCACAGCGGATAACTGCAGTTCACTGCAAACGTTGTGTTCATTTCGTTGAGTACATTTGTATTCCAGAGATTGCACCCAGTGACCCTTGCGTATTTGTTGAGTTTCTGCTATCCGGAGCGCATCAGTGTTGAGTCCTGTCTCTATTTTCATGTGTTGTCCCTGTCAGTTCAGAGCTTTGGTCTCCACCTCTTTGTGCTTCACAGCACCGATTGTCAAGGTTCACCTTGATGAACATTGTTTTTCTCCTGTCATTTTTGTCAGTTCTTTCGCACAGAACAATATTTTATGCTGAAACATGGAAATTCGTCGTGGACGTTTGACGTCACTGTTCCTCAGCGTGAATGTATTTGCTGGTGTCGACGAGTGGCGTGCGGTGTGTTTTCACTGGGGGCCCGTCCCACGCACTGGTCCGGGAGCCCACCGCCGGGATCGTCGCTCCTACACCTGAGTGGCGGCGCCCGCCTCCTCGAGAACCAGCTGCTCCTTGGAGTTGTTGGCGGGGTCGTGGTCCCCACTGGCCTCGTCCACGTTCTCCACCTCCTGCGGACACACAATACACTCTCAGCAAGGACAGGCAAGACAGTCTCAAACCTGACACAGTCAAAGTCACGGTGTCATGTTTCCAGGTCCAGGCTGACACTGCAACGTGCAGCGTCTCCCCATCATCACGTACCTGGTACCCCCCGTTGTGCTTCCTGCCGGCCGGATCTGCGGCGGTGCGCGGCCGCGGACAGCAGTACCAGCAGATGCAGGAGAAGACGATAATCCAGCAAATCAGGATACCCGCCAGCGGCAAGAAGAACCAGAGCAGCACGGCCCAGATGGACGTGTTTTTCTCCTTGAAGGCGAGGTAGTCGAATTCGCCCCGCTCCTTGTAGTAGCACACGAACCCCTCCTGTGGGACAAAGCACGAGCGCAACGTTGACTGATGTCACAAAATCGAAGGCAGAGACCGTGGGCGCATGATGTATAGTTCTTGAAAGAAGACACGGTGTTCCTCCTGACGCGCGTGTGTGCGTGTGCGCGTGTGTTGGTGTGTGTGCGCGTGTTGGTGTGTATGCGTGTGTTGGTGTGTGTCGACCCTCACCTGTGTGTAGGAGATGCGGTTCTCGAGGATCTTCTCGTCCTTCTGCGTCAGGTTGCGGTACTCGTACCACTTCTGCTTCGGCGCGATCGAGCACACGTCCAGGTTAAAGCACTGCAACAACGCAAACCTGTCTTCAGTGCGCGGAATCATGACACCTTTTTGCCAATGAGTTTTCGAATTTGCCACTCAGAGCACGAATGACAGTGAAAGGCCAGCAAGTGAAATCTCTTCAACGGACTGGCAGCAAAATGGATGTCGCTCATTTGGAGGCTTGGCCTTCGCAGAAAACGACGCTGGCTTGCGAAGGATTGGGTCTCCGTTTCGGGGACGGTGAGGACGAGACTCACGTGCGGCTGGCGCGGCTGCGACGCGTTGAGCACGTACTCGCGCTCCGACCTCCACAGCGGCACGTCGTTCGCGAACGGACCCGTCTTCTCGTAGCGGTACAGCTTCACCTCCACCTCCAAACACTTGTACTCTGCGACCGAGAGAGAAGGGAGTCATGTGGAGTCACACAGCGACTGGACAACAAGGGCAAGGAAAGAAACTGTCTGTAAGGTGCAGGACAGAAGAAGATTTGTTCTGCTGAAAGTGGCCTTTGCCAACGAGGTTTGGAGACAACAATGGAATGCATAAGCCAATGCAGCAACTTCGGAAAGGCTTGATTAGATGCATAACGCACGCCATCTGTTCTGTGCTGTTGCGTCAAACAACAAAGAAAATTCCGTTTCTTTCATATCACTGAAGCTTTTGTGCATCTGTCGCCTTCCGTGCAATGGACGTAAAAAATGCATGTAATATGTATTGTTTCATTTCGATGAAAGCCACAGCTGTGGGAACCGATATCACCACTCGGATGCAGTGCAACTCAACGAAGCTGCTCAAGGGATTTCGCATCTTTGAGGATGCACACAAAGGACAGCGCCAACTGTTTCGCACCCACAGCGTGTTCTCAAGTGTACATTTGTCTTCAGATTTAGGTTGTCTAATGTGCATTGCCATCTTTAGAAGGTTTTGTATGTTCATGGGCTCAGATTGCAGCATTGGCACCGACAAGAATTGCAGCAATCGTTGGGTTTCCGCCAGGCCGGTGAAGCACCTGCAGAACAGGGGGTTGAGAGTTGAGGGGGTATCCACTTACCCTTGAGGGCTCGTGAGGTGCAGTTGTTGTTGAAGTCAACCGAGTCGAGCTTGGAGACTCTGCAGACGGCGGGCTTCATCCCCCACTCTGACACGAACCTGCAACACAGACACCCACCCGTAGAAAAATTGATCTGCCCTGTTTCACTGTCCGAAGGAATGACTGATGCAGAGAAAGTGTTGCTGAGAAGTCTTGCCATCTTCACTGCTGTTAAACGAGTCTGGTTTTCACTGACCTGGATATGGTCGTCCCGTGGGTGTTCATCCCGAGCAGGTCGAGTATGAGGACCGCGAGCGGCCCGGCCTGCAGCAGGATGAAGAGCACGACCCAGAGGAAGACGAAGTTTCGCGCGCAGCAGACGCGCGGACAGCCGCACGCCACGCAGCGGGAGCGGTGCTTCGGCATCGGCGCGTCCGGCGGGGTGAGGCGCAACTCAGTCTGCAACCAAAGCGCACTCTGATGTCTTGGACTTGTTGATTGAAAACTGGTCTGAAGTGGCTCTAAAGGTCAGGTGCTGATGGCAAAACACGGAGAGAAATCGTCAACCGGGAGGACCACTGGCACAAGTGGGGTACATTGGCGTGTGCAGCTGAACTGAGGTGTGACAGCAAAAAAAGCCAAATTTACAAAGAGGGATCTTAGTACTTGAGCAAGAGAGATATTGTGCGGAGACAATTGTGTCGAGGCGTCTCTGCAAACCAAGGCACTGAAACCTGTACTCGGGTTGTGGCCCCCTGGGTGCAGTACAGATTCGCATTCAGAACAGGGAACGTTTTGGCAAAGCTCGGCCAAGCTTTCCAAGTCTCCGTGGGTATCAGGCCTTTTCTGTGGAATCTCACAGACTTGTTTAATCTTTCAGGATGGCAGTACAATGCAAATTCCTCCAGCTGCAGGGAACTGCCGCTGTTATCTGTGCACACAGCTCGACTCCTGCAGGGAGCCTGCACAAACCCAATTCTATTGTTCCATTTACAGTCCACTTTGCATGCAATTTCATCACATTTCTCCCGATGGAGGAACATTGGTTATTTATGGAAGTTCAAAATAACGTAGTTGGCCTCTCAACACAAATGGTTGATTCCCAAGGCGTTTCCAGGAGGAGGGTTTCGTTGGTGAAGCTGGCAGGAAAGGAAACCAACACAATCATGTCAGGTTCCATGTCCAGAACCTAAATCTGGTGGTTTTTTTTGCTGAGCAGGACTGTTTGATAATTATTTTCTTCGGTTCATTTCGGAGTTTGTCTGTCACAAAATGCCTGCTGAATTTTGACAATTGTTCAATTTGATTTTAATCCTCACAAACATGAGGAGACACAAGACGGTCAGCCATCTCGCGACACTGACAGGTCTGGTTGTCTGGGCCGTGCGCAGCAAGTGATGCACACCCATGTTTGCATGCGTCCAAGATATATCAACTCGATTCTGCCCGAAGCCTTTGTGGTGATGAACTCAACTGGCTCCGCGGTGGGCGGAGCACTGTGTTTCTGGGTTGAACCGAAGCGCGACAGGGCCGGGTGGAAATTGGCTCCAAATTGCATCAGAGTCGCGGGAAGCAGCGCATTAAGCGAGCCCGCCGCCGCACCTGATTGATTCCCATGCACCAGATCCGGAGGCGCGGACCCAGGGCTCGGAGTCGTGAGGACAGCTGTGAGGACAGCCAAGGCTCAACCACAGGGTGCGTGTTGAGTCGCTTCGTGTGACATGCCGAAGTGTCGTGGTGAGACGGCTGGACAAAACTGTCTCACGAACTGCTCGTCTCTGGATCCCTCACCTGTCCCCAGCCTCAAGTGGTCATAAACTTCCCTCAGGACAAGAACGAACCCCCCTTTCGAAGTAGGAATTGATTTGTTTCTGAACACCCTGTTCACATGTTTGTGTGAACCCAGAGGTGCATGAAAAACACCGTCTTCTTCTGCACGAGAGGGTTGAATAATTTCAGAGGGGCCAAATCGGTTTGACCAGAGAATTGATTTTTTCTGCAATATGTGGGACACTTGCCTGGACGCAAAGTGGGGAAATTGGAGGCTTCGTCCCAGTGTCAATGATTGCCGGATTTGGAGTGCGGGCTCCACAAGACCCAGTCATGTTTGACCTGGCATTCGCAAGCAATGCAATACGTTGTTCCCCTGATGCCCGTGAGAGACGAAAACAAAATAAGATCTATCACGATCAGGAGCTTGTTTCTGGCACATGCGTGCAGACACACATCGGCATTATTTCCCTTTACGACCAAAAAATGACCCGTTTGTAGCTTATCATGAAAGACCACAATCCATTGCGCATGGGAATGTCAGTGTAATTCTGTTCACCGTGAGACTTTATTGCTGCAAAATGCAATAAAAAGTAATAAGGCCTGAATATATTCTGGTCCCTGCATGCGCGTGCAGCTGTGACAAGCCGCGGCTGTTCCCACAACGCGATCACTCAGCCTTCCTGTGGTAAATTCCATGTCGCACAGGAATTGGGTCACATCGTGCAGGGAAATCAGTCCAAATGCGACCGACTGTGTGACCTCATTTCATACTGGACGTGACGTTCAAGTATCGAGTGGAAGGTTTTGGGAGTCTGTGCAGGAAAAGACGAAGCAAATTATTGTGGAAGAATTGAGCCACTGTTTCTGCTGATGCAAGACCTTTCAGATGAATACCCTGCTCGATGGAGCTTTGGTACCTCTCAGGTTGCGCTCTCGAGTTTTGCTTGACACGTCACAACAGTGGCAGGTGTGCTCACCCTCTCGCCCACGGAACCCTCCTCGGCCTCCTTGCCCTCCTCTGCAGGCTTCGTGTCGCCCGCCTGCGCCGCTTCCTTCTCCTTTTCGTTCAGGTCCGCCTGCAAATGGTGAACACTTCCGGTAAGAATACCATCAGCTCTGAACACCAAACCAACCCATTACTCATTCATATCACTCATTCTTTTCGGAACTACCCCACCCGCAATTGCACCCTCACTCGCATGAACGCCTTGCATACCCTACCCAGCTTCTGCCCCACCCACCACACCTCTCACGCTACTCCTGGCTCTTGACCCATAACCGCACCTGGCTTGCCCCACCCACCACCCTCCGCACATCATCCACCCCCACACCTCACACCCGTCATGGTTCCAAACCGACCCGCACCCTTTCCCCTCACAACCCAGCTCCTGCTCAACCCACACCACCCAATTTCTCACACCCCAACCAGCTCCACCCACACTCTTGCACACCTTTCCAGGCTCCAACCCAACCTGCAGCTTCAACGCTCACCCGCCCGCCTCACCTTCTCGTCGCGGCCCCCGTCCGTGTCAGTGTGGTCGGGGTGCTCGTCCTCGGGGTCGTTGTGGTGCTGCGTGTCTTGCGGCGTCTGCTCGTCGCCCGGATTGTTGTGGTGCTGCGGGTGCTTCTCATTCACCTCCTCGTAGATGGGTTGTCTGTCAGGGAGAGACATTGGGATACCTCAGGACACGGGAACTTTTGGCCGGACATCAATGTACCAGACGCGACCCAACCAAATTCTCAAGAACAAGCGTTGGGGTTTTCTTTCAGGAATGATGGTCAGAAGCTTAGCAATTTGAAACAGCAGGTTGTGGTTGTGGTGATGTGTGTGTGTGTGTGTGTCCCTGTGTGCGTGTGTTCTCGCCAGAAATAGTCAGGCTTGGCTGAGATCTGTGGGCATGATCTGGTGTGCATGAAGACACGCCCACTCTTGATGGAGTCAACAGTTTCATTGGCGCAGGTTCCACAATATCCTGTGATGGCAGTCGCAGCGTGTAATTTGGTCCCACATAAATGTGATCTGTTTTGATAGTGTTTTATGGCGGTCTAGCATGCAATGATTTGCTGCGCTGGTGGATGTGAGATCTAATTTTTCAGATTTATGTTGTGCCTGATGCATTGGGGCTGATCACGCAACACGAGGCGACGGGGCTCACGACGACGCACGCTCCACTAAGGCTGGAAACATACAGCGGCGTGGATATCCCGGCAAAACGCGAAACATGCATCTTGGTATCCACACAACTCAGTCGCACTCATTAAAATTCATAACGTCAAAACATACAGA
>JAAUXT010035380.1_pt1 | contig 48365 bp, 45 predicted proteins | sample 7278171 | NCBI WGS metagenome assembly JAAUXT01 (sample SAMN14350112, study PRJNA611818) | marine sediment metagenome | isolation source: surface marine sediment (1.8m) | place: French Polynesia: Moorea | collected 2018-08
TGCCTTCCCCACCCTGCCCCCATCACCCCTGGGCCTGCTCACTCCCTGCCCTCTCGCCACCTCCCCGCCCTCCCAATCCCTGCCCCACCCACTCCCCCCTCCCCTCCCCTCGCTGCCACACCACTCATGTCCTGCCCAGGCCCACCCACCCACACCCCCCCCCACACCCCGAGAGCCACCCCCCGCCCGCGCGACCCCCCCCCCCCCCCCCCCCCGCCCCCCCGCGCCCCCCCCCCCCGCGCCGCCGGCCCCCCCCTCAAATCTGGAGAAACTTTTCCCAAATTCTCCTCAAGAACGGAGCTGAATGCAGAACTTTGATTCAGACTGAGACTCAACGTCAGGATGACGTCGCTTTGAGTAGAAAAGTAGAAGGGTGATCACAGAGGGGAAAATCTCAAGCTTTCGGGGGAGACTGAAGACGGGACTATTTTCGAGAAGCCTTCCTCCGATAACCTCCCCAGACACAAGAGCGGATATTTTCTTTGAAGACAGCAAATCTGTCTTTTCTGGTTCCGTTCACAATTCACAGAGTCTCCCACACTGAAACCCCCGTGGCTTTCCTGATCTTCTTTTGTTGCCTGCAGGACCGAACAGAAAACACAGTCCCTGACTGAGCGATTGGTTGCCTCGTACCTCGTATGTTTGCCCACAGATTATCCACTTCTGAAGTCAAAATCGTGACACTGAACAAGAAATGGGAAGCACTCTCATCGCTGTATCTGTTGTCAGGTGGACCTTGAGTTTTTCGCATCACCAGATCAACTTGCAGAACAAAACAAAACCGTCCGATCAAGAGCAATGTACACTAAAGCAAATTGTATTCTAGGGGTGTCACGCCCTGAATGCGCCTTCGCCCGCAGCCGTCTGCCGCCGCGGTGTGTGAGATCGCCCCGGGAGATAGGCGGGCGGCCCCGGGGTCTGGTGGGCGGACCCCGAGTCTGGTGGCTCGGCTCCCCGCTGGTCCTCCAGCCAGCTTTTTCAGTCTGGTTGATAAAAAGCACGTCTGAGTGAAAAACGTGTCTCTACGCTGTGAAAAAATGTTAAAAAGCTTTGCTTGACAAACTGTTTTAGTTTCTGTCATCTGCGCCCACCAGTTCCTCTGGATCTGGATTCTTGTCAAAAGCGAATTTGTGAATGATTTTCTCACGTCGATCACTGCAGAACTTTTTTTGTTCGATTCTGTGTGTCGCACCGACTCACCAAATGAATCCAATGACGGCAGACGACGTGGTGCTGCGTCTTTGACGGACGCGAAGTGGCGTCCTGTGGGGCGCCCTCCTCCGCAGCTCCCTCCTCAGCGATCAACACTGTCGAGGTTGCCTTGACGACGGAAAATACTCAAACGCAACTCTCCGGCAACACGTCACCGATCCATCAGTCGCCATGACAGATTGCCTTTCGCAAAAAACTTGGTTATCCGTCTCGAGAATCTGGAAACTTCGATTAGGGTGACGTTCGGGGACAGATCGTCAATAATGGGTGTCAGGTCGGGGCAGCTGACTGGTTCCTCCAGATTCAAGAGACGCCTCCAAACTTGACCAAGCCCACGACTTCCTCCGTCTCTGTGTCTGACGACCACGTGAATCTCTTGCCCATGTACAAAGGTGGTCACACTCTTCAAAGGAGAACAAACATTCAGAAAGGCAAAAGGACAGTTGGGTGTTGAATTGGCAATCGATCAGAAATGATGGCAAAACTCCGTCCACTCGGTCACTTGCTTGGGAAAACAACTTCAGAACGACGAACTCGCACGAATTCAACGCCCAGAAAACCACATGGCTGTGATTTCGTGAGAACAAAGTATTGTTCCTTCCCTGTTTTTCTGACATCAACTCGCAGTTGGAGTCTGTGCGAAATGACGAACTTGTGTTGGAACGAGAGGCCTTTAGCCTGCATGCGGCCGAGCTCCCAATGGGGCTGCCATCGGTTGAGGGTGCCCGTAAGTTCTGCAAGACGCGCTGTTCCAGCCCAGTACCCAGTCCAACTCAACCTCAGAACAAATGGATTTTGTCCACGAAATGTCGTGGCAAGGAGGCACATGGTTGTTTTGGTCGGGAAAAGAAAGGCCCATGGTCTTGTTGAAATTGGACCTCCCAAACCAGAACCAGGCCCCAACCCAGCCACACCCCTCAGCCCCTCAGCTTTTCCTCATAAACAGGGCAGCCCAAGTGCGGCTGCCAGTTGGTTGACTGCCTTGCTCTCGAACGGTGTGGATCACAGAGTCCAGTCTACGTCCTTTGGTCGGTGATGTGTCATCACTCTTGCCAGAATGAAACGCACAATGCACTCTGTTTCATAACTCACTTGATGTTGTGCGAAGAAAGCAGGCTCTTCAAAATGTGATGCTCATTTTGAACCCCGCACACCGTTCCAAACAACAAAGTTGTTCGTTGAGAGTTTGTCAGGCACTTGCTGGGTCCAGATCACTTTGAGTCGGTGCTTTTCACGGAGACTGAAACCGGAGCATGTTCTCAGCGAGATAATTCGGGGCACAAATCAATGAAACGTTTCCAGTTTTCCTGTCAGCAAATCTCGGGCCGGATTGTCTTGCCAATTAGCCTTGTTTCCCCGCAGTCGGCGCACATCCCGCTCCTATTACGGGGCTCACGGACCATTCACTCTCAACTTCCATGGATTTGTACTTTTCCTGCACGTCCTGCAGTTTATTTTGTGGGTGGGAAATCAAAATACGCGAACGCGTTCGTGGGTGACAACTTCCTTTGCAAAGTGTGAGACAATCTGAGTCAAATGTGACAAAACGATGACCAACCGTGGGATATCGCTGGACGAGTGAAGCCGACTTGCACTTCGTCTTGCCACGTTCTGCCGCGACGCATCTGCACGCCCAACGTTTTGATGTCAAGCTTTACCTCCTGAATATGACGCGCCACATTTTTTTCAGAACGCGACGCAGTAAATTTATGGTCCTTTCCAGCTTCAGCTGCGCTCCAAAAGAACAGTTTGGTACAGGCCTTTATCTCACAGTGCACAAAAACAGGCCCCAGGTTAACCTATTGAGGAAGGAAGCCTTTGATTGTGTATAAATTGGGTGCATTGCCGCTGCAGGCAAAATGTGTTTGCTGACAAAAGTGTGAAATCATGTAGAAAATTATGCTTCCATCTAAAAATCCTTCAGCCTCTTGTGGAGTGTCCCAGCGGGAACCTCTCAGAAGTTCACTTTTGGAAGTGGAAATGACACGTAATGCTGCATGAAGTCTTCTCATCATTCGCGTTTCAACCAAGTTGAGATCTGTTCACAGAAGCACATCATGTGAACACCCTGTGACAACCATCCTGTCAACTCTGACCACAAACAATATGAGACTTTAAAGTGCACAAATCCAAACTGCATCTCAAATCTGGAAACTCCATCCATGGCTGAGGCCTTTGACCTGGCTGGAAGAGCTTGACTCACCCACTCCCACGCAGCCTCTTTCTATTTTCGGAAATGCGTTCCATCAACGTGTATGAACGGTCATACGACGTTCGTGAAACCTTCAAAATAACTGAGAAAGTGCTCCCCATAACGCTGCAGCAATATCAGGCAACGTCAAACGTTCGCTTCGGTACGCATGGCTGAGCCCTGCCGACAACCCACACCAAGGAACACATTTCTGCCCTCGCTCTGTGATCCCCTCTTCACCCAAGAGCTTACGAGTATTGACCCTGAAGAGACAGACTCTTTGGCGGAATTTTGGAAACAAAATCACAGATTGTGGTTTTTGTCGGGGGCCTCGACACCCTACCATGTACGCCGTGGCCTCCACACCCTGCCACGTCCATCAGGGCGAACGAAACCAATATTCACAGAGGGACTGTCCCAAGTCGTAAGCCGCTTACTATGGCAACTACAACTTCTCATATTGAACATTAACTTCTTATATTGAACATCAACCACAAAGTTCTTCAGAGAAAGCACGCTGTGAGACACAGGGATGCGAAAAGACAGTGCGGAAGATCCGACTGCCATCTCGGCGCGTACGAACAACAACAGGTTTTGTCCTCGTTGTTCTGCGTGTTTTGGTGGAAATTGTAAATTGCAACAGGAGCAACAGTCACAGGAATTTGTCTGTGTCCCAACGACAGGATGAACTGAATTTCAGCAGCCGACCTTCAGCATTTAACTTCCTGGGAACAGTTTTTGCCGTCACCTGGAAGCAATATTTTCCGTTGTGTGGCGTTGGATTTAATTTTTTTCCTCTGCGGAAGGAAAGTGGAGCTTGAAAACCTGCGTGAAAAACAAGTCTGACAGTGCTTCGAGATAAGGAGATTGGAAAATCTCTCCACCTCCCCACCACTTCACCATTGACGGACAACTTGACATTTGCTGTTCAGGGGCGAAGTCTTTCCAAATCCGCAGTTGCGACACGGACCTGACACAACATGAATCTCTGATTTTGTTTTCTCCATTCATGACATCAGGTTCGGCAATCTTGGCCCCGGTTTCTTTTTTCCCAGGAAACCTCGGGCTTTTGATTCTCTGTGGAACAGGCGATCAGAAAATCAAACACCAACTTTGACATCCACGTCATGTGCAGCGTTGTCTTTTGTGGACAGAAGAGTCATGTCTATTGTCCCAGTGTTGATTCCTCTTTGGAACCAAATTGCAAACATCTTGGTCGCTTCAGGATTTGACTCAAACTTGTGCGAAAAACAATGCAACCAAAATTGAACAAGGAGTTCTGCCATGCATCACCTTCCCTCCAAAGACGAAAGGGCAGAATCTCCTTTGGTTCCTGCTCCAGGCCTCGAAGTTCTCCACAAACTCGATCCCCTGGCGGGGATCTCTGGAGTTCAACCTGTAGCACCCCGCGCGAGGCGGCTAAAAGAGCAAGTGGTTCCACAATGTGGACACAATTCCTCTGACTAGCTGCTCAGCAGCACCACCAGATCCCGTGTTTGTTCACAAACAAATCTTGGAGGCAGACTCCGAGGCTCACATGTCAGAGCACAACGTGACAAATCCATTGGTGGAGCCGCGGAGCGGAAGAGAGATCAATAACCAATCAGAATGCAGCCCTATCGCCATGGTGATGAGACCTGCGCTGGCGGGTCACTGACCCTGCGTCCCATTCATCACGTCGGAGCGGGCGCGCCTCCGCACCAAGTGAACAGTCGAGGCGCATTTTCACGACCCGCTCTGGCATTTATTACGTAATCCGCTTTCACCATGGCAATACTACGCGAGTCGAGCGGGGCCATTGAGGGTCTGGTCACCGAGGTGCGTGTTGACTCTGTATCTTTGACCCTCTCAATAGCAAAGTTTGAAACGTCGTGCGTCATGTTTGTTTCAGACGAAAATAGTTCCAGGGGATCCAAGATCGGGTTTGGGAACGGACACAGTCCTGGGATCCGATGGGATCTCAGCTCCAATTTCAAGAAAAGTAGCGTGCACAAAGCAAGCACTGACACCCATCAGCGCCATATCAGAGAGTAGACAGACGAGGGGGTCAAGAGGACTTTGGGGTAACCTCCAGATTCGTTAAAAGCGCTGTTGTGCCTCTTCCTCGATCGTTACAACGGATCTACAAAAGGAGTCAAAACCCAGGGACAAAAGAATCTCAAAGAGCCTGATCGTTCTTTGATTGATGTCAGGTGCTTCCCACTAACTCGACCAAAGGTCTCCAGGGTTTCATCGTCCATGGGGCACACGAGAAGGTTCCTTGGAATCCTCACCAAGCAGGAATCTAGCGAGCCCGTGATTCTAGTCGCAGCTGGTTGGAGCGGACCGCCCCCCACTTCCAGCAGCAGATCCGCAAACAGGATGAAGTGTGATGAATCGGGGCCCGAGCCTCGCGCACCGAGCACCGATTCAATTTGGGAAGCGCACAACACGAAAACGGACGGCTCCAATTCCGAGACTCCTCCTTTTTTCGCAGCAAAAACATCGCAGTGCGCCGAAGTCAATCGGTGCAGCGAGGGTACCCGGCGACATGGATGTGTTTGGAGTGCTGATCAAATAGAGAAATATGAGGAGTCACAACCGGCAATTAGAGCTTCATGCTGCTTGATTTATCACTGCAAAGCGACACACACACCGTAAAAACGCCATTGTCAGCGCGTGTGGAGATTAAAAAGTCATGCTGGCTGCAAAAATATCAGTTTTTTATGGTTCATCCCGGAATAATTAGAGGTTCCTGTGATCTGCGCAAACGTCTGCACGGTCCGGCGCGTAGCTCCAGAGCTGTGCAGCTCACAGCACGAGGAACCATGCGAGTTCCTGGAACCAGGATTATTCAGTGACCTTGGGCAAAAACTCACGTCAAAGACACCAGATTGTCTGTGCCGGATGCATCTCTGCAGATCCTGGTGTGGGAACGAACACGCAGTTCTGCGAAGCAGTCCATCTGAACTGCTGGTCGCACAAAAAGCACAACAACCAAACAGGCCATGGAGCCTCTTTTGGCGCAAATCAAGGCCACACTGTTGTGAATGCTCAAATTGAACAAAAACAATCAACATGTTGTTCTTCACATGGATGTGGAACAGATTCCCCGGGGAACGCTTGCTCTTTTCAGAGTGTTGTGAAAGACTAATTGGAAAACTTGACCCACTAATGCAATGTAAATTCTGACCCAGTTCTCAGGGGATGATGAACGACAAAACTAAGAGCCAGTTAGCCTGATAAAAAAGATTACTTGATTGCAAGAGCATTCTCTCCAACTGACTGGTTTTGAACTGGGGTAGATCCCCGTTGTTTTGTTGAGTCACCATGAAGACTCAACAATGAACATGGCTCCCTTCCCGGCGCAACTGCTGTCTTGCGCAGTCCTTTCTTGCTCATAACTGACTTCCAGCATCGTGTGTCGTGTTCGTATTTGTGCAGGTCAAGAAGACCTCAGGACGGGTTCCACAATTTTCAACCCGTGGCTGCAGTGTTGTTGATCCTGTGTGCGACACTCTCTGGTTCTCACCAAGAAGGGAAGCCCAAATGTGGAAAGGTATGACACCCACTTCAGTTGAACCCACAACTGCTGAAATTGGTTCATGTCTTCCTGTACTTTCCGGGTGTTACCCCAGAGAGCTTGATCCTTGGCAGAAAAAATTCAACAGAAAGTGAGTTCGTTGGCAGATCCCACTTCATGCCACACTTTTCTACAGATTAGGAGTTCACGTTCATTCGCTCAACACAAGAAGCAGCGAAGGAATTTTACACTCTTGTCATGCACAACCCAGTTGTTGCTTTTCATATTATACACAGATGAATGGGCCATAATGAACTCAATAGGAGTGTTCGGTTCCCTCTGAGAACATCCCGCGGTTCTGTGCACGCAGCTTCGCATAAGAACAGCTTTGCGAGTCCGAAGTGCCTGAAGCAAGGCGTTTCAAATCAAGGACGCGTTTTCTTACGTGTCCGAGGCTGGTTGTCCTGTGATTGAGGGGCATGTGGACGAGGTATAAATCCTCGCCCCGCAGACACCTGAACGCGAGTGCACTGCCCAGAACTTTACAATTGCTCACGCACTGCATGAGCTATGGGCCCCTGCAGCAATGGGAGGTTTCAGAAAGGCTTTTGAATGCGCTGAAAAGACGCTGCCAGTTTGGACGCCTGGATGATCAGCTGATGTGTCCAGGAGGTCAAGCATTATTCAATCGTCTGTCCTCGGGAAAAAGGGAGATCCGTGCATGCTTCACCCATCTGTTTTGGCGCGCAGCCAGGCAAACACATTTCAGATGCCCCATTCTAGGCCCAACAAGTTCTTTCTCTCCTACTTTTCGCAAGCGTCCCTGCACTGGATGCGCATTGATTTCATAATCCTCTCATGAGAAGATGGGTTCGGCCGGAAGACACGACAGACCCTGAAAACATGTGCAGAAAACAATCGCTTGAAAAGTGGGTCCCTTTCAGCCCTCGGTACTTTCGCATCATTCCCAAGATAGTCTCTGAAAGGAATTGGTTTTGACACCAAAATCAGTGTTCACGGAAATAGATGTACGTCCAAACAAGTCTGACAGCAGCCGTGTCGTTTTGTGTTTGGAGACTTGGGTCTTCGGGAACACAGGATCTGAAGGCGGGGAGAGAGAGAGAGAGAGAGAGAGAGAGAGAGAGAGAGAGAGAGAGAGAGAGAAAAAGAAAGAAAGAAAGAAAGAAAGAAAGAAAGAAAACAGACTTCTAAAGCCCTCACAACCCCGCAAAGACTCCGAAATAAAACGGACGCTAGGTATTGATCTTCTCCAGTTCGCGCTCTTAGATCATCATTACGTAATATCCCACAGCGATGCTATCTCCGTGGCAACCGACTCTCTGCCATGGTTACACATCATAATGTTGACCCCTTCAAAGGACATTACTCACCAAAGCGTAAAAATAAATCGCATCATGAATTTTTATGACTGCAATGTGAAGTTTGCCCGTTTTCCCAGAGGAGTCGGACGGGCGCTTTTTCGTGCAATTCCGATGTGAGGCCGGCCGACCCTGACAACGCCGACAAATTACGTGGTCAGAAAATATTTCCACATGGTCAAGTGGCTGGTCACTGTCAAATCCATCGAGAGTCGCCCGCCCGACTGACTCCGCGTTTCTGCTGTTCTTCCCCTCCGTCATTTGGAGAGTTTCTCCGCTTGACTCCAACAGTTCCCGGTCTGCAACAGCCTCCGGCTCCTTCAATCTCAGTCACAAAAACCGTATCACATCCGCTTGACTTGTCTGAGATACGAAGCACAATTTACTTTGATACGAAGACCAATATGTTATCATCCCCTTTGTTGTGCCGTGAGTAATCGTCCACCCGCGACAATTGGACAACAATTAATCGAGGAAAACAAAACGCGCAGCAATCAAATATTTATACAGCACATTATTTATGGTGCTCGCGCACTTTCATAAATTCCGCGACACCAGTGGTAGTAATCTACGATTTACTGAGGCATCTATTGCCGACTCGCGGTGAATCACACGCACGGATCACCAAAAAACTGCACAGAGCGCTGTGCTGTCTCGCAGCGGATTGGTGTGGGACGAGTGAGGGAGTGAGTGAGTGAGTGAGTGAGTCAGTCAGTCAGTCAGTCAGTCAGTCAGTCAGTTGGTCAGTCAGTTGGTCAGTCAGTTGGTCAGTCAGCCAGTCAGTGCATGAGTGAGTGAGTGAGTGAGTGAGTGAGTGAGTGAGTCAGTCAGTCAGTCAGTCAGTCAGTGCATGTGTGATTGAGGGAGTGCATGAGTGAGTGAGTGCGTGAGTGAGTGAGTGAGTGAGTGAGTGAGTGAGTGAGTGAGTGAGTCAGTGAGTGAGTGAGTCAGTCAGTCAGTCAGTGCGTGTGTGATTGAGGGAGTGCACACACACGTCTTTTCAAAACCTGCGCGACAGAATGATTGACGCAAAATGAACAGATGGACTCAAGCTTTCAGTCGCGTGAGTTATGAATGCACGAGATCACCTGTTCTGATCGTGGACTGTGAGTTTACTTTCTTCAAAACAAAACAAGCTCAACGCACGGACCTCTGCAATGTTCTGCTGCGTGCAAATCAAGACAGAAATATGCTTCATTTCGGTGCGCAAGTGCTCTCTGCCTCCGATTGTCGACGCGTTTGTTGCAATATGAAGCGATGGTTATGAATTGCTGTATTAATACATGGGAATGTGACAGAGATAAATGGCAGATGCGCTGAGCACAATCAAATATTTATCACAGCTTATTCTGCAGGCATTATCCGCGCAGTTTCTTCCGCTCCTGCAGGACTGAGCCAGAAACTCAGAATCCGTCGAGTAGAAGTGCAGCGCAAATGAACCAACAGGAGCAGAATCGCACAGTCTGCAGCAGAGACAAAACCACATCGCGTACAGAAAGGGATGAAGATAACATCTACTGACACTCATAATTTGTCACCAACACCAACAAGTCCCAAAATTCAGCCCCAGGCACTCGGCAAAACAAAGCTGGAACTCTTTAGAACCTCGAGGACTCGTGGACAACACAACATGGAAGCTGGACGACCACAACCTTCTCGTTTCTGGCCAGATCCACATGCACTGGAGACAAATGATCTTACTCCCGACTGCAAAACCAATTTGTCCCTTTTCACTGAAACACCAAAGTATCGGTCCTTACAGGACCCCCACACCCTCCCAAAAAGAAGTATCACTCCGACAGCCACGCTTGATGTTGATTGTTGCTGCTAACATGTTAGTCCACCTGAGACAGATCAACTGCTTGCGCAGGGGCTTTGCTGCATGTATACATATACTTGAGCAATCTGAATGGCACCAGTTGAAATGACCCCCGTTACCAACGACCAAAGTCGGCCCTGCAGGTTGTTGTCAGGCGTCGCGCAACCGCGCGAGCCACAACTCAACGCGACGTCGCAGCGCCCTCGTTCCACCGCACTTGAACGCTCCCCCGGGATCCGTAACGGCCACGTGCGTTGTGTAAAACTGTGGCGCACCACCGCAGACACAGACAGCTGGAAATGCCACAACACGTCGAGGTGAGCGATAATTGATGTATTGTGCAGCTCTAATTGCTGCAGTGAAGAAGGCAAATGCAATCATTTCCACAGTAATTGTCACGGTTATCTGTCACTGTCTCAGTAATCAACAATGACTGCTAAAATGTCTGCGGCGGCGAGCGTCATGTTCGTGGGATCTTCTGCGATTAACGCGTCTGACAACCTGGAGCGTCCACACCCACAGTGAAAAACGCACAGGAATGTTCTTCCACTTTCGGGGTCAAAGTGTCGGACGCTCGGTTTGGCAAATTTTGTGCCACCGGCGCATTGAGATTGAACTTTGTGAGTAACTTGTGCGACTCTTTGGTTCGGAGCCTGACCGAATCGCGCGTCAGCCAGAGTGGCGCTCGATCCACTACGAAACTCGCCACTTGAACAAGGGATTCGGACAACAAATTGGAAGACCATCAGACGAATACAATTGGCAGTCGCAGCCAATTCGTTCCGAGACCGCTGAAGCTCCTCCTCGTCTGTTGGGGGTTTGGAATCGTTGCATAATCCAGGGTCCCCGGTGAGCAGTGGCGGTCTGCATATTAACTCCTATTCTCCACCGTACAATACATTTTCAACGCAACCAGCCCAGAAGCCCCTCACCCACCGTGGCCTCCGTGATGAACTGTGTGCGTAGGGAGGACAGGTGGGCGGTGGAAAGAAGCGCCGCTCAACCTGAGACCAACCAAAGAAAAATAGTTGCGTTGAGCGCTTCTCGTTTTGACGGGTCACCGACGGTCAATCACTTCGTCATGCAACGTCTGTTGGCCATCGAGTCCACGCTTGAGGCCTGTGTGTGTGTGTGTGTGTGTGTGTGTGTGTGTGTGTGTGTGTGTGTGTGTGTCTGTGCCTGTGTCTGTGTGTGTCTGTGTGTGTGCAACAAACATTTTCACGCAGTTAATTGGTGGGTGGTGTTGCTGTTTCCACACATTCACACACAACTTCGCCCTGCAGATGTGGCGCCTCCCTTTACATCTCGAATCTTTGGTCGGTAGTTCGTTGTCCCCGCAGTGCGTGAAACTGCTTCTCGTTTTCATCAGTTGGCGCTGGTAACGAGGTTGCGGGCGATGCGGCGGACATCAAAGCCGAGGTCACTCCCGCCCGGCCACCACCTCACTCCCTCAAAGAATGACATTTTAAAGTCAATACAATTTCTTCGTGTTCTTCTCTCCCAGGCTGAAAGGCATTCCAATTGAAAGGGCTGTGTGTTGCCAAATTCAGATGCTTGGGGATCTGATATTTGGTTTCTGGGAAACTTTTCAGTTCTGATCTGCAATGATTCTGCAGACTGCCGCGCGAAAACTTCTCTAATTTTCGACTTTTGCCAGTTGTTGTAAAGAAACATCCAGCGGAGCAGCAAAGCCGGCGGCTGCCGGTTGGTGGCGCGGTGCCGGCGGAGGCTCCGGGTCCGGGTGGCGGCGGCGGCGGTGGCGGTGGCGCGGCTTTAACGAGCCGCGATGACGAACGGGCGGGCGGCGGGGCGCTGAACCTTATCTCTCCGCTACACAAACCAACCGCTGCTTCCTGACCTGCATCGCAAACGCGCGCTAATCGCCTCTTCACTGCGCTAATGTCCGCCCTGGACAAGGTAAACAAATCCTCGCGCTGATTCGGAGTCAAAGACTCCCAAGTTGCGCCGCCATCGGACCACGCAGCGACCTCTCCAGCGAGCGGGTGGAGATAGATGTCTCTTGATCAGACGTTCTGATTCAGGAGTCACTCCAGTATGGAAGTTCCAGTGGCGGGTTCAAGGGGTCGGAGCCCCCTGATCCCTGGAAAATATATTTGTTCCTCCTCGCCCCTCCCCAATATGCACCACAGGTGCAAACTTTTTGGATTTTCAAATTTTCAAAGTTGAATTCGCCTTCGGAAGGCTTCCCCACCCGCAAAGGGGTCATCCTCGCCTTTGCCCAGATCCTGGGTCAGCCCCCAGGGTTTCGTCGTGTACCCGAATGAAAGGCCTTTTTGGAAGTCAAATGAGTCCTCCTCAGATCTGCTGTTCGTCGACTTCACTCCCAGCAGCGTGTGTCTCAGTTGGCCTTGAATTTTCAACGCAACCGATACAGCTGTACTTCTAAATCTTCAACTGCGCTCAAAACAACCCCCCCCCCCCCACAAAAATTCCTCTTTGCACAAAACTTCCCATCTAATTTTCGGACAGACCCCCACGGCGCATTAGAAATGCGGGTGAGCAGACGGCCGCAGGGTCCAGCCGGACTCTGCATTAATCTGCACTCTCTCCCGTGTCGTACATTCACATGCAAAACGAGGGAGGCGTGGGTCTGTCGGGGACCATAGGTATGCTAAACCCGCGCGCGGGCGCAGAGCCAGGGCTCAGCGCGGGGTCCCGATCGCCGTCGAGATAACCGCGCGTCGTGTCCGTCCGCATCGTGAATCATGGGTTCGATCTGTGGCTGCTGTCAGGGGTTCATTGTCGTGCGACCACTGCACTTTCTCACAGCTACCGGGTGTCCAGGTGTCGGGAATAACGAACCAAGTGTGATCATGCGCAACCATTCTCAAACTTCCACAAAGTCAAGGACTGATACCCAATCTTGGTGCCGAACTTACATTCAGACCTGGTTTTCACCAACACACACCGCATTCAACAGAGGCCCTTCACCCAGAGCAGATGATGCGTGACTCCAGGCACTTGGTTCAAACTCCTGAATCCGCCGCACAGCAATCTTGAGAATCTGTCTACGGGCAGGGCATAGCGGGGCAGCTTCTCTCCTCCCGCTCCTCCTCCTCCGGGGTCACTGTAGTGAATCTTTCCCTGTTGAACTCTGCATTAATGCGACATCCATCAGGCCCGCGCCGGGGGCGGCGGAGTCCCCCGGCCGAGGCCCGAGTCCGGGCCGCGGGTCTGCTGTCCGCTGCGCACGGGGGGTAGAGACCCGAGTCCACCGCCAGATCCACTGGACAGATGCAGCACGCAAACAAATCTGGATTTCCTTGATGTGAATTTGGCCGGCAGGGCGTCGGGGCTATTGGATGATATTGACACTGACCCTCAAGCTGAACGGTGGGATTCACCGGCTATTGGACTTGGATGAAGATGATTTATTTTCAGATTTTGTGCGAAGCCTGAGTCCCAAAACGACACCTGGAACAAGAGCCGTGCCGTCTAGAAACCATGCCACAATTGTTGAGATGGATTTGGCCGTCAGCAAATGAGTTGAACCAGAATAGTTGGGACCCACACACGTACTACCGGTCGTTGAACTGGACCACAGCGCAGCTCGATCAATCTGTCCTTGAGTCCACCAACGAAATCAGATTAACGTAATAAAGAAACAACGTGGCTTCCTTTCAGGTGGATGGTGGGCATTAAACGTCAGTCATCAACGTCAAGGCCATGTCGGATAATCCGTAACAGCTTCGCAACGACGTGCGACGGGTCATTCAACTTTTTTTCGAAAGTAGTTCCCACATCCACTTTCACAACTGGGTTCGTTCTATTTCTTTCTTTCACCTGACAAGGTGTGTGTGGGAGAATAGATTCTATTTGTGGGGACTTCCTTTTCTTCGTGCCTTCCGTGTTCAAGTGAAGAAACACAGTCCCAAAAGCCTGTGAATGCCAACAACATGGCGGGGACTCGGGCTCCCTTGCCCCCCCCCCCCTCTTCTCCTCCCCCGTCCCTGTCCCTTTCTCCTCTCCAGCTTTAGCAATTTTCTGCCCATTGATCAGGAAAACAAAAAATTAATCACAATGTCTTGGATGTCTCGTCACACTGTCGTAAGCTGCGCACGAAATTGTTTCTGCGTAATTTGTTTCGGCTTCGTGCACGCCCTTGGAGCAACGCACCGCAAGACATGAACCATCTGGGCCCTGTTCACCCGGTGCGACGCTTTTGTCTCTTGTTGCCAGGTCAGCAAAAAGTGCTGGATTCTCAATACGCCACACAAAACGTCACTCCTCCACAGTTTACTTTGATAAACTTCTTCTGTTTTGTTTCCTAAATTTCCAAGGAAAATTCTTCTTATCAAAACTACAAATACACATAAATACAATACGTACTCACTTTTGACACACACCGAAATAGACGTCTATTTTTTTGTCACTGCTGACCACGCAGGGAACCCGCAAAAGCAGCTCAGCTGACACGGTCCTGACACACGAGTGTTCTGGATGGACCCGAGCTGCCATGATGAGGTGACGCCCCTTTTTTCTCGGTGCGGTGAATCCAAAACGTGACAATAATCGCCACACCAATAGCGCACAGTGTCCAGTGACGGCTGAGTTCAAATGTCCAAACACTGCAAGATTTCCGTCATGATTTTTCGTTAGGTGCCACCGGCAGAGTCAACGTTTCGTTCCGTCCAGAGGTACGTAGGTCCAGTGAAGTGTGAACACAGTACGAGTGTATGTCCGTCTCTGAGATGGCCGAGAAGTGTCTGCCAATGTTGAACAACGCTGAGGGTGTCGGGCTGTGATGTTTGGGGCTCCAAGTGTATCTTGCTGACACACACACACACACGCACGAATCTGCCACTGAAAAGACAAAAAAAAACAGATGTAAGACACGAAGAAATTGTCATCGACCAACAGACCTGTCAAGGAACACATCGCCCTCGAACAAAACCCTTTTCTCGACGATCTGTAAGACCAACTCCCACAAACAGACCGACCGGGCCACTCCATCACAACCAAGTATTGCACCGCGGCATCTAGAAATCCGCCTGTCTGAGGTTTTGGCATGATTGGTAAGCCGACAATATTTGACGTGTCTCTGAAAACATTTTGTCATTTCATGAGAGCACGTCTGACCAGGTCGACTGTGTGTGGTTCAAACAGCTGGTCGTTCCAGGAAAGATCAAACATTTTCTGAGTCAAACTCAAGCTGCTTTTATCCGTCTTTCGGCAGTTTCACAATGGTTCGGACTGGTAGGCACCTGACACACCCGACCCATCGTTGACATAAGCAAGACTGGCATAACTGCTTGATCAACAAGAAGCAGTGCTCAAGGCAACTGCAGTGCGAAGTCCCTTGCTTGTAATGTCATCAGATCTTCCTTGTCCCCCTTATCTTCTCCGCAGGGAGTTGGGTCTGGCAGGGGGAGGGGGGTCCAGCAGGGGGAGGGGGGTCTGTGGGGGAAGGGGGTTGGGGGAGGGGGATGGGGAGGGGGTTGGGGGAGGGGGCAGGGGACATTTCATCCACCCTGCCATATACTGCACTACCACATGGTGCTTCGCCCCAAAAGGGACTTCGCACAATGAGTCCTGCACAAGTCAACAGACGCCGCATGTTCGCTCAAGACGCAGTGCCTCACTGATGCGCTTTTGACGCAACGGAATATTCAGTGTGAACCCAAAATGAATTCTTTGCGCTCACAAGAAAACCAGCGTGGGAGACGCTGCAGCGAGGCGGGTGAGAGATACGAACGACACCTGAGGCGCACAGCGGTAAATCCACTCACACGGGTCGGTGGCGAGCCAATCGCGCGTGAGACACTTACGTCGCACACTGGCGCCCAGCGCACAGCTCAATCCGGAGACAGCGGCGGCGGCGGCGGTGGGGCGATCAGGTGTAACAGAGCCGTGCTGTCCAGGCGCCTGTCCTTTGCCACCACAAAGAAGTTTGCCCCGACAGCACAGCCTTGACCAACAACGCTGTCACGACTGAACAACGTGCGCAAGCTGCACCCCCAGAACAGTGCAGCGGTCAGATAAAACCCCCGCGGGCGCCCCTCCCACTGTGACGTCACGAGATCTTTGTGGACACACGAGCCGCTCTCCGTGCTTTCTTCAGCCGCAACCAAGACGACCTTGGTTATCTCTTGCCGTGAAGGCAAGCCACCACACCTCACCGGCACCTGAGACCCCTGTTGCACCGCACCACACCGGGGTCAGATCAATCCGCCTCACTCTTCCTGCCGCGCATCCAGCACTAGCCCTGTCAGGCGTGAAAGGACGCCAAGTAGGCTCAATTCTATTATCATGGCAGAGTTGCCTAACCCGCTTGATGTGTCACGACAGTCAGGGACACTACGATGCACAACCAGGGCTGGAGGAAACTCGAATTGGGCCAGGACTGTGGAGGGATAACGTTTCCTTTGTGGACCGCTTTCGCGCGCACTGACCACTCGAACACCGCGTCCAGAAAGGAACGCGTGACCAGCACTTGCCGTCACGGTGGAAGCCGTAAACATCCCAGCACAGAACAGGGACATTTCTATGCAAACACGACAGGTGCTTCAAAACCACATGTTGTTGCAGGTTAGGCGTGCAAAATTGAAAGATTTTGTATCGTGACGTCTGACTCAAAATGGTATGTGTCACCAAAACTCATACTTGCCACCAAGAAATTTTGTCTTGGCTGAACCAAAAGGGGCATGGAATAAGACCTGTGACACATTGAACACTGTGCATCAATCACCTCGCTGGGTGGTGCGTAAAGTGTGAGAAGCTCCGGATCATCGTGACTGAGTCATTTCTCCAGAGGACCGACACTGCCATTCCACCACAGCAGACAGTGGTTGCATGCCTGCACGCTACAGGGACCTGGGACATTGAAATTGCCATAAAAGGAAATGCGACGCGACGGAAGGTGGCAGCACGACACGGAAACCGATCTACGATGCACACAGCTTTGTCTTGTGAAGCTGGTGCGTGCTGAAGCTGGTCATGACTTTCAAACCGCAGACGCTCACGCTGTTTCCTCGCAACAACGGAACGCGAGTCGCGTCAACGCCCGCAACACAACAACTGCACAACTGCACCACCAATCAGAACAAACCGGTCCAGAACCTGTCACCAAGAACGTACGATAAGCTTCACGCCAAACTTGCTGTCATTTGTACACCGCTGTAAAAATTCTGCCCAATATGACAACACCGTTTGCCTTTCTGCCTTCGAAACGTAATTGGAAATTCCCACCGCAGGGCGCCACTCACCTCGACTACCGGCGCCCCATGAGCGTCTCGAGTTTGCGCCGCGCCTCCTGCACCTTCGCCTCCTGACGGCGGATGTCGTCGTCGGTGATCACCACTTGCTGCAACAAGAATACGCAACGGCGTTGAGACGGACAGGCCAAACTTGCCTTTTCACAACTGATGTCACCACGCACATACATTTCACGTGGTTGGAAAAAGGTCACGTCCCAAGCCAGTGCAAGCGTATCAGAATGCCTTGTGTCAGAATCCCGATGAGTCATTTTCACACTGAAATTTCAGTGTGAGAATCAGGGTACAAGCATTTTCACAAAGCACCTCCCTTTGGTTGAGAATCCCTCCTTCCTCAGTGACAAGAAAATGTGTAACTTTCATGTTTGTGAAAACCACAGCGAGTCATTTCCACCCAAGAAACTCGGTTTCAGACTGATGTATGGGTCATTTCCACCCGGGGAGGCATTTTCAAGCGTTTGCACCGGCACCGTTCAAGTATCGAGCGCGCCGTTGAAACACGAGACACGCGAGCGCGATGTGAACCGCAGTTGACTGCAGACCCACTTCCGAGACAAGGACGTACCTGGACGAGCGGCTGCTCGGTGTTGATGTTGACGGCGGGGTTCTTCTGCATGGCCGAGCGCTCCGCCATCTGCCCCGTGACCGGCTGGTTGCTGAGGTGCAGCGCGGCCGCGATGCTCTGCAGCAAACCCTCCGTGCCGAGGTCAGGACCCGCCGCTGCAATGAACAAGAACACTTGTCGGTGTACATGCGTGCAAGCTCCATTGCTGGGGGAATCCAGTCTGCACTCTCAGGCCTGGTGAGATTTCAAAACACTTGCCGACGCACCGACAGTAACTAGTTTGCTGTGACTCTAACGTATCCACCATGCTTCACAGATCCAGCAGCGCTTTACTGTGTCAAACGGGTCAATTTTCGCTGATTTCCATGACACGATTCGCTGTTTTGCAACGAATATTTCTTCGAGAACGAAGGTCTTGTTGTTGCACCATGTGTCACTCAACACAAACATCCGGAGCGACGAACATGGTGAGCGAAGTACTCACGTTGAATATTTTTGGGAAGATCGATGGTTTTGAACGCGTTCTCGGAGATGTCACAGGCCCTCAGTCCCTGCATCCGCTTCTCCCAAAACAGCTGCAAAAGAACGTCAGGTTTGAGAAGGGCACATCTCAACCGCAGTCAGTCCACACCGACGCTGACAACTGCATCATTCGACACGTCTGCAATTTTCCGCGTTGTTTAAATGTTGAGACAAACATTTGACTCCAAGCAGATGAGGGCCGCGATAAGTGCGGACGTGGGTCAGCGTGAGCACGTGGACCGGCGTGTATACGTTGCGCGCTACGCACCTGTTTGGGACAGTCCTGCGCGCCGTGCTTGAGGTCGTCGCGCGTCTTGCTCTCGGGGCGCGTCCGCACGACGGTGACGGCCTGTTTGAAGATGGACGCCGTCTGCCGGATCGGGAGGATCAGGTTCGCGTCGTGTCGGATCCCTGCAATTCAATTCATCACTCAATCTCGCTGCTGGGTACAAAGGGTCTGCGGGGTTCCAGGGGGGACCAAGACGAGTCGTCCTTGTTTCATCATGGAGTTCAGCAAATCAGGGAAGCTCTTTGCCAGTTTTCACATTTTTCAACGAACCACACATGAGACCCTTGATGGAAAATTAGGTCTGTCGTTTTCTCCGGCTGTGAGCATGCGCACGAAGCGAATGTCACGAGTCATTTGACGCTGATCAAAAGGCACGCACTGCAGTTCGTCAAAACAAGAGAGAAAAGCATCTCACTCACCCCTGGCGTAGTCGAAGGAGGAGCCCTTGAGCCTCTTGCTCTTGCGAATGGCGCTCTGCAGAATGCGGCCCGTTCGGAAGTCGAAGCAGCTCAGATCGAAGTTCTTGCCCAGAATCCGCGCCATCTCAGGTTTGCTGCGGCACTTCAAACCGTTCGGACTGCGAGAAACAACAATTCGGTGACTCCAGACCCAGCGTGGACTTGCAGTGTGGAACAAAGTTTCGCCAAGGCGGAAGGAATTCAAATTAGAAAACAAGAATGCTGGCGCACGTCCGCCAAATGCATTCAGCAACAGCTGATGTCAGACCCACGAGCTGGTGTGGTGAACCAGCCCGGCCAATTGGTGTGTGAATTTGGCCCCAGTGTAGATCTGGCTCACCGTTGGTGACTGACTCGAAAGCATTTCCTCAGTCAAACTCCCTTTTTGCCGTTCACTCAAGTCCACCGAACAAGTTTTTGTGTCAATGTTCCGCCAGATCTACCTCACCCCTCCCATACGAGATTGGGGGGGGGGGGGGTCTGTTGTCCAGCTGCATTCAGAAGTTTTCAACATGTTGGTGATGAAAGTTTATGGCTCAGTCCATGGTGCTATTTGCTTGGGCGTCGGGAGGGCCGGACACAGATCTTTACGAGGGGGCTTTCACTGCTGGCTAGAAATGCACCGACCGTCATGATCGGCCTCAGGCAAGGTCAGACGGGTACATGACTACAGTTTTGTGTGTCAGACGTCTGCAACTGAGGACAAGAAGTGCGACACTGCTCAAGTCGTCATTGCTGTTGAGAACAACATTGGATTCTGACGTTTTTTGCATGTGCCGACATGAAGAGATGCCAAGGCCTGTCGCCGCAGTTGGAACAGCGCGTGATAATCCTCTTCTGTTTCAAGCTGGGTTGGAAGTTTCAACAGATTCAACAGTCTCTGAGGCAAGTGTACCAGCAGAGGACTTTAAGCAATGCTTCCATTTATCACTGGTTGCGCGAGTTCAGGAGAGGGCGCACCTGGCTTGTGGACAAACCCTGTGCTGCCAGGTGCAAAACAGGGCGTTGCCGAGCGAATGTTAGAGCTGTGGAGGACATGGTGGCCCAGGACAGGCGTGTGTCAATAGCAAAAATGTCCCTTGACTCTGGAGTTTCAGTGACCTCGATACACAGGATCCTGAAATTGGATTTGAAACTTGTCAAGAAGTGTGCAATTTTTGTACCCCATGTCTTGGAGCAACAGCACATAGACAAACGTGTCAGAATCTCCAGTTTCATGCTCAGACTGACATCTAACACTCCCCGGATCCTCAGGAACACAGTTACAATGGATGAGGCGTGGGTCTACATATATGACCCTGACCTCAAAGTCCAATCTAAGGAGTGGTTGAGAGCTGCAGAGCCATGCCCTCAGAAGGCGTGCAGGAACCAGTTTGGAGCAAAAGTGATGTTGGTGGCTTTCTTTGATGCACAAGGACTCATATACTATGAGTACATACAACGCCCAATGACTGTAAACCAGCAGGTGTTTCAAGGTATCCTCAGAAGGTTTGATGCTGCACATTCCAGGAGGCATCCAAGGGCATTTGTAAATGGGCATAAATTCATCCATATGGATAATGCCCCCGCCCACAATGCAGGCTACACCCTGACCCTCCTGAGAATCTTGGGCTGGACCAGACTGCCCCACCCCCCTTACTCTCCCGATCTGGCTCCCTGTGACTTTTGGCTGTTCGGGAGAGTGAAGAAACACATCAGGGGCACTCGCTTCAGGAGCATCCAGGCTCTGAAGGCCGCAGTGGAGGACGAAATTGGAGAAATCCCATCTGCAGAGTACAAGAGGGCGATACTGCATTCCTGGCCTCAGAGGTGGAGGAAGTGTCTGGCAGAGCAGGGAAACTATTTTGAGGGCCGTGTGTGACTTTGGACATTTTGGAAAAGAACCCTGTTTTGACAAGGTATCATTGTTTTTGTTTTGAGACCGAACTCAGACAATTGCATGTCGCCTATTGTGTCCTCCGAGGACAAAAAGGATACCAGGTTAACTCGATGTCGGTGCATTTCTAGCCAGCAGTGAAAGCCCCCTCGTACTTTCTTCTGGCTGGGTTGGTGAAAATGAAGCCACACATCCAACTGCGAGAACGGAGTCGGGCCATCCAAGAAGCTTCGGTTTCTTTCACTCCTGCTCAAAACGTATCTACACTAGTGCAAATGGGACTAGATCTACAGGTCTGTCAACTGTGGCTTTTTGTAAGGTCAGTTCTCAGTTGTCCAAAATCTTGGTGAAACGGTTGGGGTGCCTTCACGTCTGTTGGACTCCACTTCAGGTTTCACAACTGGATCAGGCCGGTGAAAGATTGCCGTAGAGTCCAGTCTGTTTCCAACATGATCACTTCTCACACAGGAAAGTGTCGAGCACTTTTTCATGTCTCCAATCTGCACCAAATATAATTTTGATCGAGACATCTGGATCCAAACCCATTTTCCTTTCTTCCTCAAAATTGCTCCATGTTGAATTTTCGCCTGCAATAGAAACCTAATTTTGTTGATATTTACGTGACGTTACCTGTAATAGTAGACATCTGGACGTCCAGCGTACAATCCGGAAGGTCTCACCACCTCCTGTCTCTTCCAGCCTGGGGGTAATCCGGGACAATCCGCCAGTTTTTTTCTCTCAAATCCACTCATTTTGCCGACAAACAATAAATCGCATCACAACCGGAAACTCCGGCGGAGGAAAAACAAGTTCCGGTAAAATAAAAAGTGAAACTCGTCCCACAGAACGAAACATCACTTTAGCGGGAATTGTGACTGGTTCAACAAACTTCGGAGAGCGGTACCAAAAGAAGTTGACCAAAGCAAGAAAAATACTTTGACCTTGCGGAGAAGGGACTATTTTGGGTGTAGGATTGGGAATTTTGTCCCCGATCCCTTGTGTGGAAGAATTTTCCTCAGGTCTCGATCCAAAGGCAGGGGCGGGGCCCCCTCGGAAAGGCTCCATCCACCCTGTTTTGCGGCTCACGTGAAAAAAATTTCTTTTCACACGCCAAAAGTTGAGAGAATAATTTTTGAGTCCCACTCTCCTCCAAGCACGTTTCTGTCTCCTTTTGGCGCCTGAAGCACGCAGGGCATCATGCAAGAGGCGTGATTTCCATCAACACTCCTTTCAGCGCAACGCATGACATGCAGAATGATAAAACTCGAGGTGTTATTGCCCAACCTGGCGATAAAATCATAAATTTCCATCAAAGCACTGTGAAAACATTTCTCACTCACAACTAAGGTTTTCGTTAATATTGAATATGTTTTATTTGTGAGAGCGTGTTCAAACTTTCTGACACTCGTTCAATTTGCACGTCAATGTCTGGAGTGCTGCACTGGCTGCCAACCACCCGGAAAGCGCGTCCCACAAATAGTCAAGTTCAGAGCATCTGTGAAACAACCAAAGCGATGAACGGCTGATCTCGCTTGTTTTTGCTGTGCACAAGTTTTTTCTCCCTTTCAACAGGTTGGTTGGCTCGCGTCAGCTGATCAGGCCACAGTGATTTCCTTTCTCTCGTGGCCTCGGAGGAAGACAGTGCGTGCGTCGGACAGAACCATGCAAACAGCAAAATTTCTCCGCAGTATTCTGCAGGTGACGAAGGTGCGTATTTTTCTGTTGCCAACCAAATTCTGGGGAGGACTTTTTCTCACAAAGAAAACCACATTTGAGGTCCAGATGCACCGCGGTTGTGCCAATCTAATTTATGCTCCAAATCTCCGAGCGTTGTTCTTGCGGTGAATTTCAGGCGGGGTTGCGCGGGCCTGCGGTGGCTGTGGGACGCAGGAGCCTGCTGCCCCGGATGTGGGTGCCTGGGAGCCGAGCCCAGACCGGCGCCACCAACCCGATCCGGGTGCAGGAGGTGGTCAGACGACCCGAGTACCAGGAGGGCGAGGCCGTGGAGACACCAACAGCACCGGTCGCCACAGGAGCCAAGATCCTTGACAACAGGAAGGTACGAGCAATGCTCCAGTGGCCGATCAGCTCTGTGAGCGGCACAACCTGCTTCTCTGTTCCACACAACACGAGCAACGCGCACAAAACGCAGACTCTTTGTCACAACTTTCTGACTAAATGTAAGAATCCCCAAACTTTTAGCGCTGTAAACCTCGTGCTCAGATTTTTGTCGGAACTGGCGTCACGGAACGTTTTGAGCAGGTGATCGAGGTGCAGTGGGACCGGGACTACCCGACCTACTACCCGTACCTGTGGCTCCGGGACAACTGTCAGTGCGACAAGTGCTTCCACCCGTTCACCAAGGCCCGGAAGCTGCTGATGCAGGAGCTCAACCTGGACGCTGTTCCCAGGGAGGTCAAGGTCAGTGCACGATTTCCGTTCAGGTCCCGGCAATCAGCTACTGCAGGCAAAATCGAGGGGCGAAACTGAGAGTGGGTGAGTCAGGTTGAACGAAATGATAAGAGACTGGTTTTCCAGACACAGGCCACTCAAAAGCTTCGATAAATGCCTGACCAATTCAGTTTGGGATGTGAAACAACCAAGCAATTGTGTCTCTTGGTTTTTAGAGCAACTGGAAATGGTCAGACACCAAAGTCTCCTGCTTCAGGGTTTTGGCCAGTGCATCACACTGGCCCCTGTGCCTCTTAAACCCTTGAGCGCGCCACATGCACCGCTCTGTTTTCTTTCCTTGCATTGCGCAGGTTGACGCGGAACGACGGGTGGTGCAGGTCACGTGGGACGACGGCCACGAGAGCCCGCTTCCGTTTGACTGGCTCACGGACAACAACTTCACGGAGCATGCGCGTCAGAACAGGAACGCACTGAGGAACGCCAGCCCGGTGCTGTGGGGGCGCGAGCTGCAGGGCCACGTCCCCAGGCTACAGTTCCCCAGGGTAAACTGACCGCTTGATGCCTCTAGAAAGAATCCTTCAGACTCTGGAGAATCTTGGTTGTTTCGCACAGATCCCCGTGCAACAGATGGTTGTCCTGCACAGCTTGTTGTCAACCTGAGATGATACAATCTGTATGCATATTTTGAGCTTCTGTTCCAACTCTGGAGTTCACTTGTGCCGCAGGTGTTGGAGAATGACCGGGACCTGTACAGCTACCTCACCAACATGGAGCTGTACGGGCTGTGCGTGCTTGAGGACACGCCCGTCGAGCAGGGGCAGGTCGAGAAGCTCGCCAAGCGAATCTCCTTCATCAGAAACTGTCACTACGGGTCAGCATTGCAATCTTCTTCCCACAAGGAAAATCGTGAACCACTGCGAAGTTTCCCGCTTGAGGCAAAAATTCAGACCAAGGACAAGACCAGTTCTCTCCTACCACTCACAACGCCCTCTTCGTTGCAGGCGAGAAAAGCAGCCGCGCCCAAATCTCCTTGACGGAACATGCAGTGCCATGAACCACATGAAAATAAACTTTTCAAATCAGATCAAAATCGTCTTGATTTCAGAGAGATCCACGAGGTGGTGGCGAAAGCTCAACCCAGTAACTTGGCCTACACTTCAGGGTCCCTGGGTCTTCACACCGACTTTCCCTTCGACAGGTATCCTCCAGGGGTACGTGTTTGACTTCAGAGTAGAAACCAAACCAAAGCTGGATTCTTCTTCACATCAAGTCCAAAAATAGATCCATCTGACCTGACCCAAAGGATTTATGCCAGTCTCCAGACCATTGGTGTCCCAGAACGCATCACTTGCCGTGGATTTATGCACTCCAACCGCAGTCAGGTGTGACGGTCTCCCTCACGGTTCTGTAGATGCTGATCCTGCACTGCATCAAACAGACGGACTCGGAGGGCGGAGACTCCGAGTACGGAGACACGTTCTTCGTCGCGGAGATCATGCGCAGAGACTACCCCGACTACTTCCGGACGCTCACGACGACCCCGGTCGACTTCATCGACGTCGGTAGCGACGCCTACGGACAGTTCAGCAAGTTCACCCGGCACCCAACCTTTCTGTGAGAACACGTCAGACTTCCTGCACAGTTTCTTCGCGCTGACAGCAGGATCTGGAGATTTGCTCCACGAGCCAAAATTGTATTTGCTCCAGACCATTTTCACTGCCTTGATCATCAAACAATCAACTGATCCTGAACCCTCAGAAACCCTATCCACAGTGAGGAGTCCAGTGAGACACTCTTTCGCCTCCAGAACAGGGCCTCTCAACCCAAGTTCACGCCACATCAGTTCCTCTTTCTGGGGTTGAACTCCATGCTGTCTTCTTGCCCTGTTCCGAGTGACGACGGATTCCTTTGTCCACCAGCTCCACGAAGGAGCCATTTCTCGCTCACGTGCCCCACATGTCGCCCGCAGGTTGGACCTGGACGGGAAGGTGATGCGCACGCACTACAGCAACCAGACGCGAGACTCGTTCCTCAACATCCCGATCGAGCGCGTCGACCCCTTCCTCCGCGCGCTCCGCAAGTTCGACGACCTGATGTACCAGAACCACATCACCTTCAAACTCAAAGCAGGTCAGTTCTGAACAGGTCAACATGCTTCGCCTAGACCATCTCAGTCACAGAACAAACGTGAACACAAACGGTTGCACCGAAACAAAGACACACCCAAACCTTGGCCATTTCACTTTGGTCATCATTCTGACCTTGGCAAACTTCCGTGTGTTCAGGGTGCCAGCCCTTAGAGAACCCAGGCACAGTTACAAATAGCTGCTACCTGCCCTTTCTGGAGTTGCATCCTCCCCCTCTGACCTGTCACACTCTGCGCACGCACGTTTCCAGGGGAGACGGTGAGTTTCGACAACACGCGCGTGCTGCACGGGCGGAAGGGCTTCACGGTGTCGGCGACGACCGAGGGCACGGCGCGCCACCTCGAGAGCACCTTCGTCGACATCGACGAGATCAACTCGAAGCGACGCGTCCTCAAACAGGCGCTCGACATGCACCGGTTCGCCTGAACACGGACGACATGCGAGGGACAGGACTTCAGCAGCTAAAACTCGCTGTTTGAGGCTCTCAGTTCTCCGAGAACAGGCAGATCAACTGCGGTGGTGAAGGAAGTTTCTTTTGTTCAGTCTAAATCCCCTGGTTCTTCCACAACGCACCACACAAAAGGACGCCTTTCATTTGCAGTGTATCTTCTTTGTATTCAACTTCTTCGACCTCAATGAAACAAATGACCTGTCATGCTTCATTGAACTGTGGCATCGAATGTCTCAAGCAGATCAAAGACTATTTTTGAACACATCATTCCTGGGAATCGTTGATTCATCACACGGGCCCCATGCCAACTTCAGATGCAATTTTCCAATTCGAATACCAGAACAATTTGACGGGGTTCACCGCAAAAAGCTCAGTTCGGTCGCTGCCCACCTGCAGGGAGAGTTGACAGTTTCCACCAGGGCACACACTGCACACAGGAAAGCGTGGAAGTATACACACGGTCTGAGCCCGGAAGTGGTTCTGACGGCGCTTCGAGCTCCAGCTCTTGGAGCTCAGCCCTTGACCTTCGTGGCTCTGAGGCCGCCCTCTCCGAGCGACACGTCTCTGATCGCAGCCGTCGTCTGCTCCAGCTCCTCGATGCTCACGTACTCTGAAAAGAAAGCCAGTGCACTGAACAGCTCGCCCTCGCCAAATGCAGCCAATTGATGACGGTTCCACCAGTTGGAGTGGTGGATCTGATCCCTCATTGGTGTGGCAGATCTGCCCCACCAGTTGGTGTGGTGGGTCTGGCCGCACCCGGTGTGGTAGATTTGGTCCCACCATGCAGTTGGCGAGGTAAATCTGACCCCCTTCAACTTGGTGTTGTGCAGATGGATCTGGCTCCACCAGTTAGATCTCGCCCAACCTGTTGCACGGTGAGTGATCTCCAAACACCCGACGGAAAGCTACACATGTGCGATGTGTTGATGCGTTAATTCGAACCAGACCAAAGCCTCACCTGCAAAGCGACCTGCAGCAGCACTCTGTTTTCTTTGCTTTGGTTCCTCGACTGCTTCACTGCTTCTGTATGGCGTGGAGAGATTCAAGTTTTATCTCAAAATCCGCAAACATGGAAAGAAAGAAAAGTAGACTGAAGTCGCAGCATCTGAAAATCATTGTTTCTAGCGAAATTAAATCGAGGGTGAATCGTGAGAACATAACCCTGTGCAGCTTCGACGCAAGTCAAAGGGACCTTCGAATGAACCGACACATGTGCAGATAGGATTCATGTGCACAAAGTATTCGCGTCCACGCGCAAAACTAATTTTCTGCGACCCTCAACACCAAACATGGACTCAAAACCCAAGCAACCTACTGTCACCCTTTGTTTTGTCAAAACTGCACGAATACCCCAAAACCTGCTCAATTCCCTTCAACACAAAAGACATGCACGGTCTACAATGCAAGGCTTGCCAAACATGCAGGCGGCAAACTCAAATATTTTTCTGACCTGCCGAGTTGTCCGTCCTTAAGATTCTTAAATGGCCGCCACAACCTACTGGACTTCATTTCTGCAGGACAACAAGAAGATAAACAATGGCCACAGCTTTTCTCGTGCGTCTCAATCACCTTTGATCACCAAAGGGCAATGCTGCTCAGTTGCGAACGCGCGGACTCACGTTCTCTTCTTGTGGCTTCGAGAACAAGTGCAGCAACTGGAAACCAGACTTTTTCACCCCATCACCTTTTCAGGATTACAATATATAGTTCGGAGCTGTGACCTCTGAAAGATCGTCTCTTGGTTTACAATTCTTTCTGGCTTTTCTTTCGTGAATACTCCAGGTGGACAAGTTAACGAACCCTGTTGCAGCTTCATACTGGGCAGGAAGTATCTGCCGAGCGGAACTTTGCGGATGTCACCGGCCTGCGCGCAATCTGCGATGTAGCTCGACTCGAACACAGCCAAACCCTCGCGCACGAACTCTCTCCTGTTGAACACACTGCAAACAGCGCGAGAGACGAGTTGTGTGCGTCAGTCAGAACCATCAGTGGGCGCGTCCCATTGGCGCATGCGTTGCATCTTCGGGTGTACACCAATGACCTCTTCGAAATCGTGTCTCGTCTGGTCAGTGGCTGATTTTAGGCAGGAGAGCAGATCTCGGATCCTTCCGTGGGACAATCTGGACTTCGGCCAGGTCAAAACGACCCACGGGGCTCACCTGGCTGTATCCGGAGCGGCCGGATCGTCCGAGAACAGAAAATCGGCGCTGTCCCACGAATCCAACCGACCGCTGCCGTCCACTGAAATTTGGTCAAATTCTGGTTTGATGGCACAGATTCACACCGAGATTCACGTCCTGATATGAAGGTCTGACACGTCTGGCGTGCCTGTGCTGAAACCACTGGTGAAATGGATCTGGCTGGGACCAGTCTGTTTGAAGGGAGAAGGGCAGCCCCACAGCTTCGAGTGAACTGGTGGGGCCAGGTCCCACCAGACCAATTGTCTGGATCCTCCGCCCCCAACACACACACACACACACACACACACACACACACACACACACACACACACAATCTAGATCAAGAGCAATTTTTCGCCCCCAGTCTCGACCAAACAGGAGACGTCGACAGGCCCTCACCCCACAGATTGACGAGTCTCGGTTTGACTGACGATGACATCCATGCTGTGAAACCCTCAAACACTCCGCCTTTGTCTTCAACATCTTTCTCCATCTCTGAAACAGCCTCTGCAGCCGAAGTTTTCATTTTTCCCGCCTGTTCAATCATTGCGCTTTATCAAGTAAAAGTATTTTTCTTGGAAAGTAGAACGAAAATATAAAGATTCCATGAGATGGCGCCAGTTCCTGGTCGGTCTTTCACAATGTTCGCTCTCAGCCTGTCAGCCGGAGTCTGGAGCAATTGTTCAAATATTGTTTATTGATAAACGATCAAGCACAAATGTAAAAACGATTTCTTCACTTTTTACACTGACAACATAGATCAGTACGTAACAGTAAACATAAAATATTCAGCAGATTCTGAATTAAAAGTTCTGTACACGCGAAACGAGGTCTACTTTACCTGGAAACCTCAGGGCCGGAAGGACCCTGGACTCTTGAGGCCTTGTCTCTCTATCCTCCTCGAGTGCGCAAAAATAAATTTTCAAACCAACTTCCAAGTAATTTTGTTCAGCTTGGGGCAAAGCAACTTGTTTGCCTGGAAACACAGCGCCCCGGCCCCCCTCATGAGCACCCTTGGTCTGGGTTTGACCCAAGCAGTACTCGAAAAATAGTTTCGTGGAAACCAGGTGTTGACTTGCAAACTGAATTGCTTGATTCAACCACGCACACACAAATTTGCTAACTGCAGGAGACTCACACTGAAATACGCTGGCAGTGATAAAACGGTTCCCTCAATGGAGAAGATGTGCGCAATGGATGTACGAACAGTCAGACACGATGTTTGACCTAAAATGAACAAGACTTGCAACCTTCATCTGGAGGATGTCAATGAATCACTGAAGATCACCGAAGACTTCACGAGTGTGCTCAAAATTTTCTTTCCTATGTTGTGCTGCATGCAGGTCCACGTGACTACACCACGTGACTGCATCACGGTTCCAGGGGCTCGATGACGTCGACGCCGACGGAGAAGGTCGCAGGGATGGGCTGCACCTCGAGCGTGCGGAACTGCACGACGTCGTTGAGGCGCGGGAACTGCACAGCGCCACCTCCCGGCTGTGCGTCGTTGAACACCCAATCCACCTGCCCGTCTGTACCTGCGGGTCCACAGCAGTGCATTGTCGTGGTTACGTAGGGCGCAAAATTAGGGCGCAAATTAATGTTGGGAGTTTGTCGGGCCCCGGGCTCACTGAATCCGCTGGACATACCCCAAAACACTGCAGCAGAACCAGTGGTCTAAGTGATATTTTGAGACCCTGGCAGGTGCAGGTAGTCTATTCAGGGTCCTGGAAAAACCGGAAGTGACAAGGTGGAGCCAGCGTTTTCTGCACGTACCGAAGTCGTACGGAACCGGAAGCACGAGGTCCTGCGAGCAGAACCCCACGTGGTCTTCTCGCGTCACGCGCATGCACTCCACGTCGGATACGTCCAACTGCGCAGAGACAAAACGTCATGAATGAGACATCAAGGAGAGACCCAGCAGTATAAAGAGGCACATTGAGTCCCTCAGGTTGTCCTGTCCCACCTGCCTGCACAAAAGAGAATTTGCAGACGAAGCACATGTTGCAGTGTGGTATTTCAAGGGTCAGAGGAGCAAAGACTTCTTGACCCTCAGGATCCACGTCTCCGTGGCAACAACGCAAACGTTGGAAAAAATCAATTTCAAAGTCAACTTCAACTCAATGAGCCCTCAGGCGGATCTCATTGTCAAGACATAAATTGACGTGACGACGCGCGAAACTCACGCTGACGAGCAGTCCGTCGGGCGCCACCTGGTTCTGCTCGTCGAGCATGGCGGGCAGCGCGCTCGACGTGACGACGTTGGTGACGTCATCGCGCGTCACAACCTTCTCGCACTTGAGTCGGTACTGCATGCGCGCCGCCCATTCGCCCGACGTTATTGGTGTCCAGATCTATGCGGGGAAACGAGACGCGCTCAGATTTGTGTTGGCATTTGACATTAGGGAGTTTAAGTTCGACGTTTTTTTCACAACGTGAACGTCGCACTTTGGTGCCACGTTTGCTCGCAGTTTTAACCAAAAGAAGCACGTGAAACGTCAAAAGTAAAAATCCAACGTTCAACATCACAGTTTGCCACGTTTCACGTCGAAATTGCGACGTTGACGTTCACGTTTCATGAAAAAACACGTCTCACTTAACCTCCCTATTGATTGTACACCGTGACAGACTGACGCTTCAAGGTGAGTTTACTCAAGTCGCGCGCATGCACGCACGCGTTGTGTGGTCCTGCACACCCGTTGTTCTGAACGACTCACAACCCGAGGTCACTTCCGCTTGTGCACTTCGGGAAACTTGATTTATCAGTCGCGTCGAAACCACGAAGATTGGGAACATGGCAACAAAGTGGGAACCCTGCAACCAACATGCAGACACAGCCGAACGTACCTGGAGTCTCATCCCGGGGAACATGCCGTTCAGGTGGCGACGCGTGTCCTCGAAGAAGAAGAGGAAGGAGATGACGCGCCCTGGGTTCAGCGCCAACTTCCGGTCCACAAAGGTCACGCTCCTCCAGTCCGGGGGCAACAGGTACCTGCAACAGCGGGAACCAGGTTTTTAATGCGAGACGAACAGCCGAGAGTTTTGCAGAAGGAACTCTTTTGTGCGGCACCTAAATTCATGACATAAATTTGCTGTTCGTGTCAAGTTGGACAAAATGATCAGGAAGGACAGAAGTTTTCACCTCCTCTTGACGAGGTCGTTGCTCAGTTTAAAGAGCAGCCCGTCGCCTTGCCTCGGCTCGAACGGCGTCTCAGGCTGCGACACGTTGACGTCCGGCTGGACCGGGGGACTTATGCCTTGCTCGGAACGTCCCTGTGAGGTGAAACTTCTCCTTTGAACGCATCCCAGCCAAACATTTCATTGTCCAGAGCAGCGGTAGATTCAGCAGAACTTTGTTCGCAGGGCCCACACTGTTCACAGGGCCTTTGTCTCGGGTGTGCTCCGAGTCGATAGATACTGAACACACATTGTGAGACGCAGAAACAACAGGAACGGTGAAGGCGGGAACAGCTTCAGAAGTACAAACGCATTGCTTTGCAAAACTCAAATTCTCCCATGCAATTTGACAGCGTTGTTTTGTTTCCATTCGCTGACCCAGAGGAAGCTGATCTCCACAATTTGACATCACGCAAGTACAGACAAACACACGGACGGACCGACCTCCATGTCCTCCCGACTGAGACAGTAGGCGATTCCGTCGCTCGGCGTCTCGCAGCACAGCCGCTCCTCCGTGCCCGCGGCGGGGCAGCCGAGCTGCGGGCTGCACTGCGGGGGCGGCGGCGACCCGAGCGCCGCCACGACGGCGTCCACGGCCTCGGGGAGCGGACACATGAAGGACGGCATCCCGGTCTCCTCCCCGGAACCTCGCAACGGAAGACGCGGCGTTGGTATGATAAAGTGGCCACAGCGTTGTTCTCAGCCATGGATACACGATTGATTTTGTGATTCCAACTCTTTTTTTTTTTTTATATTCTCGTCAAAGATTTTTATGTCATCAAGTTCATTAAATGTGAATGCCATTTTTTTGTAAAGAAACGAATGTTTCGGTGGTTTGGCATCAATTTTCCAAATGGGATTTGCCGACAAACTTCAGGTGCTACGTAACTACATGTACATGATTTTAAGTGGCCAAGCATGAGCGTTGCCAAGCTGTTATGTAAACATACCATCCGTGAGTTGTGAGTGGTAAACATCCAAATATGGCAGGATGAGGAGCGCCAAGAATCCTATGTGCCTCAACATGGCTCCTGGTTCCCGAACAAGCGCCTGCAACTTTCTGAAACGATTTCGGTCACACACCAAAATCCTTTCACCACACAATTGAGGTAAAATATGTTGACGAGGTGAAAGTTCGACAGCTTCAAGCACTCGTGGCAAATTCTTTATGATCTCAATCCCTGGTGTTGGGTGGTGTCGAAAGTCCGCGCACGTTCAATTCACGTTCATGCATACAGATTGAAAATTTGACCGATCTGGAGTCTTGGTGAGGTCAAGCAGAAACTTGTGAGGTCCGTAACGGTATTGTTCACAACCACACATACAACTGCTGGAAGCTATGTTCGTGTGAAGTCCTGAGTCCAATGAGAATCCGTGCATGGAAGTGAAGTGAAAACACCAAGAATTGTTTTTGTTGTCTTGCCAAATAGGAACCGTGAGATGTTTGTCTTTTCACACCGCCTTCAGTGCACACCATGCATGACAGTCTGAATGTCGCCCCCTGGGGCGTTGTTTCCAGGTACAGGTGACAGAAGCGGATCTTCCTTTGGCGACAAGTTTCACGACAGGTCCAGCATTGCCTCCACCCCACCCATGCACGAAGGTGGCATCCGTAAGTCATGTCCGCCATGATTGCAATTTGATTGCAATTTCTCCCGCTGCACAATAAAACTGTGTGGCAGAACTTTGGGATGCCACCTCGTTATCACAAAAATCTTGCCCATGCATGCAATGACCAAAAGATTCAGTGACACTTCAAACGTTCATTCGCTGGAGAAAGACTTGAACTCACACACGCGCGCACACTGACTTGAGATTGATCGCAACATTTTTCTGTTTTTATGTCTCGACCGCAGCACTAACACACACACACACACACACACACACACACACACACACACACACACACACACACACACACACACGAACACTTGCAAGATGAGACGAAACCATCCCGTGCAGCAACAAGTTGCTGATCCAGGACAGTTTCACTCCCTTCAACCGACATGTGTCAGAAGGAAGAGACGCACCATGGCGTGCACCCCTGAACAAACAGTTGCGTTCCCTTTTGGATCCGTCAAACTTCAGTGCCAACTCTTCAGCTCGCAATTTCGCCGCCCGTGCAAAAGACAAGTCTTGGTTTGGCACAACATCGGAAATTAATTTGTCACACCAAAGGCAAACATGCCTTGGCATCACGCAAACTCGCGCAAGCGGAATTTTCTCTTGTGCCCAAAATTTTGTCTTCAACAAACGAAACCTTGGTGAATTGTTGTACAATTTACTCGACACTTTTTTCTTGGAGACACACAGACACATGCACCCAGACTCGTCACGCGTTTCACCTGAGCAAGAATCTTCCAACGAGAGTCCACACCCTCCACACCGACAAACAACCAATTTGTTTGACACCTTGAAAGTGTCGCAAAGATTTATAACTTTCCACAGATGACGAAAGTACGTGAGTGAATAAAATTCAATTGTTCAAAGTGAGCAGTTTTGTGTGACTCACCTTGAGAGCTGCGCTGGTTCTGATGGAGACGCTGTGTTCCGTCGAAAATCCCCTCTCCACGCTGTATCAGACCGTATGGATTAAGAATCAATCAAGCGCCAGCAGCAGAAGCATTCAACCAATTCACCAGACCGAATCTGATTTTGCTGAAGTACTTGAAAAATCCGCAGTCAAACTTGAGAGAATCGAATCTCTCTTTTGTGTTTGGAGTTCGAACGTGAAGTGAAATAAATATTTATGCACACCCGACACCTTTATAGTTCATTCAATCTGACGCTGTTCTTTTTCCGCTAAATTGCACAAATCAAACCAGAACTTCAATTTTTCCTTTTATGTTCTTGGAGACAATCCTGAGAATGTTCTTGTTGCTGGTTGCTCTGATGTCAGACCAGATAGACTCGACTGAGACTAACAGAACCCTTTTTGAGCAATCAGGTGTGTAAATCCTCGATGACTGTGATCAAGCGCCCATTTTCACCAAGATTTGCAGCACTTTATACCTGCCGCCAGCCGCAAACACTTCTGTCCAGACGTTGCCTGAATCCCCACAAAAACCATGCACTCCGGGAGAAATCACTTCGCTTCAGGGGTAAACCGCCTCTTTGTTCAACCGGCAATTTTTCACACCAGTTCGATGGAAATTAAAACGTTCGGTTGCGAAGCGCAAGAGGAAGTCCGTTTGTGTGGTCCAACCGTAAATCCAGCTCGGGAGAAAAAAAACTGGCGTGCGCGCCTCAGAAAAAAATCAATGCAGTCTGCAGATACGGAATTGGTTGGCACTGTGGGATGCGGTTCCACTCAGCTGGACACGATAAATGCAACACGACTGCAGAATAAGAGCATTGTCTCCGTGGCCACGCAACGCGCTCAGTCAACAGTTGGATGATCCATCAGTGCATTTCGCTTGTGGGCCAAATATGGTTCACACCCCCTTTTGAGGAAACCCTAACAATTAGCGCATTTTTCGGCTTTGCACTTCTCAAATTTACTGTTTACGGAGTTGTGAGGTCGTCTCAGGGACTGTCACCGTCTTTTTCTTCATGCCCTTTTGGATCCAGAGGAAAAATTATACCTTTATTGTTTTCTGTTCAAAACTTGATCTGCCCCCTCAGGGTTCCACACGCAAACGGCACCAAAAATTAGCTCGAAGTGCAATATTTTTCCCGAAGTCCTCATCGATATGGAAGACATTAAAGCAAATAAACAGTTCAATATCATTGGCGCAACCAAACACATTTTGGATACTTTGAAGGTCGGGTCCACTCGATCGCACAGACTGCCAACAGTTCCGGTCTTGAGCGACACAAGATGAACCCAGCCCCACCTCCCAGCAACTTTCTCCGGACGCCGACAACTCCGCCGGCGTTGCTCGAGACGCAGGTGCTGGCGATTTCTGGCCACAACCGAGCGAAATCGATCTGCACTGAGCGGACTGATCTTGTGTGAATGATTTATGCACAGAAAATTGTGTCTAAAGATTATCCATCAATCTAACACAATTCTCAATTGTGGCAGAATTGCTCAATGAAGAAAAACATGCGCAAAAAACGAGTGCTTGAAGTTGCAGCGGTTTGCCGTCAGGGCAAATTCAAGTAAGATTCATTCAAATGAAGATTCGCGGGTTCGACATCAAAAAGCAACAGGGACTTTTTTTCCACGTCGTCAGAGGGAAATCCGTCAGTGAAAGATTTATGGACCGTTCTTTGTTTGTGGGTTTGTCTCATAAAGTTGCCAAGAGGCCGTCACACGGGAGCAGGTGCGAAATCCATGCGACTGAGACACATTTGCACACTTTTGAGTACAAATCGCTGTGACTGTGTGCGGCTGGACCGACATCCAACCAGAAACGTTTTCGACTCGAACGTACTGCACCAGCGTCAGCCTCCATGCCGCCCGCTGGACGCGCTGCTAACACCGTTCCTCCAGGGCCGGACCGTCAATGGATCACGTCACTCAGTCTCGCTCATTGCCTCCCATTTCCATGGCGATCAGTGAACAACACTTCGACCAGTGGCGTCTCCCACGCAATGCGAGAAGGAAGCTGTCCGTCTAAATCTGAACCGCATCCAGCCACTGTGCGAATCATTCACGTCGCGTTCGCTCAACGTGCCAAACTGGAGTTCAAACCGCTTGGGGAGACACTGTATCGAATTGTACGACAAACGGCACACGCACACGCACAGTGGCACTTTCGTGCTCCGGTAGCGATCAATTCAACAGATTCAACCAGAGAGAGACAGACAGTACGGCTCCGACAAAGCGGCTTCCGCAACTATGTTTTGCAGTTTATTCTGCAGACGCCAATTTGCATCATGTCTGAATGTGGACCCCCTTGGAAAACTGCAATGTTCGAGTCCACAGACGCGTCATATCGAACACGGCCACACGATGTTGTGTTCGATTTCATACGTTACTGTGTGCTGCAGGGCCCCTCGTTTTGGCCCAATTGAAAGCGGTGCACGCATTCCCAGCGAGGTCCCGACAACTGATGAAGAACGTTTTGTGCGACACGCATGACAGTCCCAACACCCCGCAGGTTTATTGGAGCTTCGCTCTTCAACGTCTGTCCTGCGTGTTCTTGGCACCGCTCGTCAGGCGGCGTCAGTAGCTGCGGGCCGAGACAGGGTGTTGCACAATGCGCGACATTTCAAAATGCTGCAGTTTCTGGATCCAAGTCCCGCATGAAAAACAAAACTGCAACACGCGCTGTTGCGTTCACCTGGTTTTTTCGAACAGCGAAGCTCATTTTTCTCGCGTTCCGGAGCGGCAAATTGGTTTCACTTCAGGCACATTTGAACCGCCGAGTGATCAGGCCGACTTTAGACGACGCTTGCGGACACGAAACCGACTAATTGACACACGCGACTCCCACTTCCTCATCACACCTCCTTTATTCCGTGTTTATGTACACTGAACTGCCGCGTCCTTCAGCAACCAATTTTGTGCCGCTGCCAAAGGTGACCAAAACATAATAGCGTTGTAAAGCACTCACCCGTTTGTCTCAATGCCCTTTAGTTTCTTCTTCGCATCAGGTGACAAAACATTTTCTTTTGTCCCGAACCGCACGAATCGACAGGTGATGATATCCTTTGAGCAACGGTTTCACTTCGATGCGCGAGTGTGCAACGCAAACTGGCCGAACCAACGGCGCAGGATCGTCTTCTCTTTCTGGCCACCCTCTTCAACAGCGCAAGTTTGACTCCTGACCGGCTTCCACGCATGGCATGGCACATTTGAATAATGAGCGAGATCTGGCGAAGAAGACATGTAATCAGTTCTTTGTCAACTCCACTCGATCTGCTGTAATCTGTGGGTGATCTTTTCAGCCATGTTCCACTGTCTTTCATTCAACTCGGTTCAACTCGCCCACCGAACCGCAGTTTCTTCAACCGAATGTCCAAGTTGGTCTGAAAATGAAAAGACGAAATGACAACAGGTACGTGAATATGTTCAGTGTGTGTGTGTGTGTGTGTGTGTGTGTGTGTGTGTGTGTGTGTGCACGCACGTGTGTGTGTGCACGCACGTCTGTGTGTGACACACCTGACGTGTGTGTTCTTGCACAAATCCCACTTCACTTCGACAAAGGCTTGAACACTTTCCGAGTGGGAGCGTGGACTGGTGCAGTTTCTGAGCGGAAGTGACGCAATCACGCAGGGCGTTGTCCGCCACGCGGAAGCACTGACCGGGTTACATGTCCATGACGTCGGGCATCCACAGCTCGGGCTTGTCGTAACCCAGCTCCTCGGGGCTCGAGATGCCCAGCTCCTTCATCGTCGGCTCCAACTCTTGCATCATCCACGGCCATATCCGCTTGTCAAACCTGCACTTGTACTGAAAGACGTCACAACAAGGTGTCAAATAAGTCGGGCAGGTCTAAATACCGGAACAGTTGCTGTCCAAAACAAAAGCCGCGAGTTTCATTTCACACGACCTTTTCCACAAGCCTCCAAACTTAGTTGCACTGACAGGGCCACGCAAGAGAGACATTTTCCACTGGCTATCAGGGTATATTTGCAGGTCAATTTAGCGCACCAGTAGGCTGAACCCTCTTTCCCCACCAGTTTCAATTGCCTCTGATACAAGTGGCCTGTTCCCTCCAAAACGGAACGCCAAGTCGAACAAGACTTTCAAGCAGAGAATCAGCCGCGCGCAGCGTACATCGGCAGGACAACACTTCATCTCACAGGTGAGCTCAGGAGCTGCCAGCCTTCAACTTCCAACTTTACAGGGGGAGGGGGCTGATCCAAATATAGAAATTTCCAGATCTGAAATTTCTATGGGCGGGGCAACTCGGACAATGTCTGAGTCAGACAATATCCAAGTTAAAATTTCTCTGTGTGTGTGTGTGGGGGGGGGGGGCAAACTGGACAACCGGACAATGTAATACCAGGACGGACGCACGGAACCAGATACAGGGGCAAACCAATATCAGCGCGGCTGATAAACAGGGAAAGCGACGCACATGGAGAGCTTCGAGCCAGCGCACGGCCATCGAGTGCTCGTTGATGCGGCGCATAGCGTAGAATGCGGCGATCGTGATACGCGGCTCCGGGATGTTGTCCTTATGCTGCAAAACAGAAGCTAATCACTCGCTGGTGTGACGACCACACGCGCGCACACACAGAGCCACCCTCACACGCACAGTGTGTGCTGTGACAATCACACATGTCATGACTGTTTGGTGACCAAAGGATACCTGTAAGTCCTCACTCCAGTGACGACTCCTGTTGTCAACGCGCGGTCTTTGTTCACGCAAACGCGTGTGTCCACACAACACCACACTTGTGCTATTTTGCGTTTTACGTTTCGTTCCACATTTCTCTTTCTTCAAACCGCGCATGGCCACCCCCGACCCCTCTGACAAAGGCTGAGTATGGCAGGTCGACTGACCAGGACGCTCTGTAGTTGTGATCGGAGCTGCCAGCCATCGATGTCCTCCCGGTTGAAGAAGTCGACGAACCGCTGGTCCATCTCCTCCTCCGACTCGAAAGGAGGAGGGACGCACACGCCTCGGTTCGGCCACAGCAGAGGCGGAACCTGCAGTACCGAGGAACGAACCAAGTCAACGTGCCCGACATGAAACGTACCAGCATGACGAAGATGGCATTCATACCGCTTTCACCAGTGCAAAAGGACGCCCCAAACTTGAGCAATTGGAAGTTGGGCTGCGCCTTCCTCTGCTTCTAAAATTGTTTCAATGGGAACCCAACGCCCCAAAACAAGGGTAAATTTGTTCGTGTCTGACACTTGGGTGCAGCAGCGAACACACGGGTGGATACGGCACAGAGGAAGTCTCATCTGCATGTTTGGCAAGCCCCAACGAACAAAGGTATGCCTGCAGATGAAACGCTCACTTGCAACCGTGCGAGAAATCATTGTTCTGACGGGAGAAACTGAGACGCAGTTCGTACCAAGTCCTTGCTCGGAAAGATGACTCTCTCCTTTCCATCTGAGAAGGCATCAGCGGGATACGACTTCCCCACGTAGCCTTCTCCCTCGTAGCCCGGGTGTTCGTAATCCAAAGCCTCAGAGTCAAATCTGCAATGCAACACGCCATTCGTGAACAGAAAATGAATCACCAGCTGGACACCTCGAAGCAGTCATCATCATCCGTGTCTGTGTAGAATCTAGAGTTTCCACTGTCCAATTTCTCACAGCAACAAGTTTGACAATGATCTCGAACTCACTTCGGGTCGGGTCCCTTCACGTCTGCTCCCACTGGAGGCCACGCCAGCCGCCCCGAGTTGTCGAAAGGAACGGGCGGCGGCACCTGACCCTTGTGAACATCAATGATGATGTTCTCTTTGTTGGGGTCCGCAGTCTCTGAAACGTGCAAACAACGTAATTTGAGTCTTTACTGGACCACACACGTGTCGTTGTCGATAACTTCTCTGCAGGCACGTTCATCCGTCGAACGACTGGCCACAAGCGAAAACATGGCAAGACCTGGGCAGATTCCACTTTGCGTCAACCCATTTGCTCGAGTCTGGTCGCGGGACAGTGTTTGCACTCAATTCAGTTCTGGACTTCAGCAGAATAACATCGCTGAACTGAACGAACACAACAGAACATCTTTCAGCACTGTCATTCAACCACATTTCAGCAGATGCGCAGCATTCAATTCGCCGACTGTTTTCTCCCTGACCTGGAGTGGTTCCGAGATAGGTGATCTTCTGCCCAGCCTCGCCTCCCGACGGATCAAACACTGGCTGCACTTGCATGGAGCTCGCAGACCTGTACAAGTTCATCCTGACAGCTCCTTGGACTGCCGAGAAAACTCGCGAGGCCGCAGAGCGGAGCATTTTGACGGTTGGCCAAAAACAAAACGTAACCTTGGAAAAATGGCCGCGACCACAAAGTGACGACTTCGCCACCTGGAGGACACAATTGCACTTCCGGCGTTGATTTCCACTTTCCTTGCTTTTTGGAAAACTACATGGGTCTTGGTCGACTTTTGCTAACATTCGTTTGTGTTGTGAGATTATCAGAAGACCGTTGTAACAGAGGGTGGGAAAGGATATTCTTGAAAGTATAGTTTGGAATGGCATTGTTTAGGACTAATCACGTGTTTGTGTTGGTTTTGACCGATCAACACGAACGTACGAACACAGTTAGCCACGAAGAATGTACATTGTCAAACTCCTGCAAAATACTGGGCAGTCATCACAGACAGCAAAGAAGAAAATCGTGAGGTCAACAGTGAGATCCTCCGGTGGATAAAAGTGACAATTGCGGGATTGCTTGGAAGCGCGGTTGCAGTGGGCGTCTTGGGTGCTCTGGATCTACTCATTCGTCTGGGCCGTTGAGGTGGATCCACTCGTATATTTTTGTTGTTGAAGAATGTAGATTTGGAGTGTCTTCACTCCACAAGAAAATCCTGAAACATTTCTGACCGTCACCAACATCGTACAACCTTTTACAGTCCGATTTTTGACTCCTTGAACACTGAATTGGTTAACACAAGTCCGCAGAATCACTGCTTCCTCAAAGAACGAACAGTGATTTGCCTTCAAAACAGCGAGAAAAGCCTTTGATCTCCCTTCAATATCAGAGTGAGTGTTAGATCCAGTGCAACACTGAACCTCACGCAAATGCCCTCTCTTACTCGCAGACTCACAGTGGCACGAGCATTGTTGCAAATTTCTTGCATTCAAGAGTGAATGTTTTGTCTTTCCCAGACATCGGAAGAGTACCGTGAGCGATGCAAAGGGACAACTTTGACGGAGAAGACAGAATGATTGAGTTTTGCAGCAAAAAGCGCATGGCGGTCATCATTGTCCTGCTCATTGGGTACGCAATTCTTGTTGATGTTCACTCGCGGGCACGAGTCCAGCGGGCTGGGACTTGTGAGAAGTTTCACGGATTTTGTTTCGATCGAAAGACGTGTATCTCTTGTCAAGTGCAAGAACGAAAGTGTAGGAAAGTGTCAGGCGGGTGCCAGACGTTGGACATCTCGTCTAGCAAGATGTAGCGCATCGTAAACATGATCATAAGGGCATGTTTTGATAAAAAGCAACACAAAACAAAAACACGCCACAGAACTTGGGTTTGCTTTGGTTGCATGATGGCGGAACATGAATGTCAACTGCGTTGATTGTTGCAGTGTGTCGGTCATCGTGCTGTTCTATGAGAATTCAGTGTCAATGGGGCACAACAGAAACGCCGAAGACGCGTCAGGTGGGTAGTTTTTCAGAGACAGCAATAAACTTCTTGAAATCAACAGTGCTCGAAACTTGAGTTGTGTCTGTACCCGGGGTTACCACAAACGTTTCTCAGCGCGTTGCTTGAACTTCTTGGATATTGAAATTCCGATGTCTCTTGAGACAAATAACTTGCTGTCATGTTGCAATCTTTCTGTTTTTGTGCAGAGAACAAGAGCAGATGTTGGAACACCGTGAAAACTGAAGTGGTTGAAGAGTGTGGACCGTGCTCTCAATTTGATCGGGTGAGAGAAACTGAAATGTCCTCACATTGAGGGAAATGCAACTGTCGAGATTTTGATCTGTCATTGAGTTTGAAGAAGCGATCAAATGTGTGTCATCCTTCAGCTGTTGTAGAACATTGGAACAGCCGTGAGAAAAGCCACGCCGCGATGTGAGTGAAGTGTGTGTGTCTGAGCCTTGGTCGTTTTCTGTGCCTTCAGAACGTGCAAGAGGCTTGCAAAAAGACTGGCTTCAAGGAGAAGATCAACTGTATTGACAGCGACGGCAAGACGGAGTCCCACTTCAGAAGGTGATATTTCATTCTGGATACGGAGCCGATTCTTTTGTTCTTGTGGTTGTGACCGTCCCTCGCTGTGCGCCCTTCGTCGTGTGATTAATTTGGTTCCGTTTGCAGCTGCGCCAAGTACAGCTGGGTAGAGGAGCGCAACTTCTGGATCTTCGAGTCCGCGATGGCAGCTGTGGGTGTTGGCGCCTACACGGTGATGCTGTGGAGACAGCGACTGCTGGACAAACTGATGTTGGAGAAAGTGCACAGACAGGTGGCCGCTGGAGTATAGCCCGAGTGTGTGTGATGGGTGAGCGACGTGTGCAGCGTGAGTCCGTTTCTTGCCTTGGTTCTGACACAGTGGAGCCAGCAGGAAGCGAACGCAGGAAAAATTCTTGCATAACCTCGGGAGACCATTGGAATCGTTGCCCCACACGCTCGTGTGAGGCTGGTGGCGGCTGGACCGACCGCAGAGAACAGTTGAGGAGTGAACTGTGCAATAATCGGACTGAGCGGAAGTAGGTTTCCTAACATTCCGTGTGCCAAATATCTTCGCTCTTGATAAATTGTGCCATGTATGTTTGAAGTCGAGTGGAAATGACTGTGAGTGCTTTTGTCTGAGGAACTGATCGGCTGCTTCACTGCAGCATCAGGTCTCATGATCGTATATTTATTGAGAGTTTCGTATTTGTTCTGATCGTTTCGTGAGTCATCACAGTGTGTGTTGCTCATCATTCTCTTGAAATAGTCTTGTTGTCACACGGGCATTGGGATTCTTTTGCAGTCTGGAACCAGGACTTTTCGCAACGAATCCACGCTTTGAAAACCTGAGGGAGATTTTGTTGGAAACCCGTGATTCAGTGTTATTATTTTTAACGTATTGTGCATCGTTCTCGTTGTCACACGGCCTTTTGAACTCTTGCTTTTTTTGAGACGGGTTACATTTTGAACCAAAGACGGAACAAGAACCTTTCTGTGCGAATGCACGCTTCGAAATCCCTTTGTCTATTTTGTTCGGAAACCTTGGTTCCTTCCGTCTTTCGTTTTCTTTTTCTGTCGGAAAAATGAAAATGAAAATGTTCAGGCAATTTGAGGACTATATTTTCGTCAGTTGCAAAAGTGTGTATATTGGTGCAAACAAATCTGAAACATTTTGACTTTCATTTCTCTGATCTGGAACTATTTTTGTGTTTTTCGCTCTGGTACATTTTTGCCGTCTTCAATTGCCAACCACTTGTGCAAACCACCCTTTCAACATCCGTGTATCATATCCTTGAATAAAAAGAGAGGCGAAAGTGAAAAATGGATTTGTGAGGTGCTGATCACTGGGAAAAGTTTGTGTGGTAGAAACAACCGTGTTGATTATCATTGGGTGACAGATGAATGAATCACGCGTTGCACATTGTGAAGTTCCTCGCCAGAACGTGATCTTCACGTTCACAAAGCAGCAATGATCGCACAGTATCAACCGGTGCACATTCGTACAATTCAACCCTGTCATACAACTGACTGGCTTCTGATGGGGATGAGACTTCCTGACGAACAACTGGACGACCCGGAAAATAACAACTGCATGTCTATGCACAGCATAGATGAAACTCCGAACAGGAACAAGATCGGACACTTCCACTTGAGCATAGGCGCTTTCACGAAGTCGAAGTGCCCGAATTTCTCCCGTTGTCATCAACTAAGTAGCATGGAAGAACAACTCACAATGCGAAAACAACATCGAACAAGTTTCGGTTTTTCCTTCTGACAAAACCTTCGTTGTGTCGACAGCGTCGAGACTGACTGAAGTTCGGAACAAATATCAGTGCGTCAAAAGCGTCCGCATCAAACAACCGAGTCACAACGAACTGACAAAGTTAAACTTTGGGGGACCTTGGGAAAAACAAAAGACCGCGGGACATGCGACAGATCCACATTGTAAAACAGCTGGAGATCAACGCAAACACGAAGAATGCCACTCTTGTTGAACCAAAACAAAGTCCCTCTCATTGGGAGGAAGAATTCTGGTGTCTGAATTCCAGAAATTTGCCCCAGCATGCGCATAACTTTTGGCTCAAATGCAATATGGAGGAGCAAAAATCAGTTCATCACACTGCGTTCAATTGGCTGTCACGCGCCATTTGATCACCACCTTGTTGTCGAGAACGTAACAGCATTTCCGCAAGTTCGGACTGTTCAACAAACATTTGTTCGAATGATCGAGATTCCCTGACGGCAGCGAGCTCCGCGCCTGGGGCGAGGTCGGTGCGCGCCGCTCCCGCGCTGTAGTCAGAGATTCAGGCTCTGACGAATCTGCTTCGCCTCCTCGCATTTCTTCTGGACTTTGTCTCTGAACATCTTGAGACAGTTGAAGCATTGCTCGTTGACTTTACGCGACTTGCACTCGGTGCAAAAGTTCCCGTACCCAGTCGCCAGTTCGTTGATGCAGCCGTAAAGTTTGGCGTCACGTTCACTCGCTGCACGTTTGCTTGACTCGACGCGACTCTCCAAATCCTGGACGCGCAGCGTGAGAATCTGAATCAAGTTCTCGGGTTCGAGGCTCTTGTAGTAGGGATCGGTCTGAAGCTCTGCGAAGCTCTTGGTGCGCGCGAATTCAATGCACTTCTGGAGGAGCTGGGAGAGGTTGTAGCACTGCGCGGTGACGAGAAGCTCCATGCTGCCCGGCTTGGTGAGCAGGTACTCCTCGCATCGCTTCTTCACCTCCGATACCTGGTACTCTTCCGCCAGTGGAAGCAGTTGATACACGTTGCCATCTGAAAATGAAAAGAGCATTTTCCGAATGGTTCCTCTGCCATTTTAACCTGCACATCGCGATGGCAAAGCCCAGAAACTGTCCGACTGGTGCATGACGTCAGTGCACCTTACACACTGTGCGTCGTGGAGTTGTTCCTGGCCAAAGAACTGTCTCTCGTATTCGTGATTGTTGGCACTTGCACTCACCGAAGACGGGTTTGATGGGCGGGTACATGCAGTGAAGCAGCTCGACGAAGTCGTCCACCTTCTTCCCGGGAAGTTCGATCTCGCGCTGCTCTCGCTCGCGGAAGTCTCGTGTGAACATGGACTTGAACACTGGGGACCAAGCTGCCAGGACCTGACACCACAAAGTTGACAAAAGATCTTCAAGGGTGTTCAAACAAGGCAAGTGACAACGTCGTCTGCAACTCATGGTTTCAAACTCATCTGCATGTGTTCACGAAAATACACAACACAGTCTGTTCACATTGAACACGCTTCGAGTGACACGAGTATTCAAGTCACAAAAAGGCGACGTTGCGAACAGAAACTTGTCAGCATGAACTCAGCTCTGGGACACGTCGTACCTCCTTGTGAACGAAGAGTTTGCACTCCTCGTCGAGAAGGAGAGTGAGACTCGTCATCTCATCCTCGACCGTGAAGTCCGGATACTCCTGCTCCATGTCTGAAGAGATACCACAAGAAACTTGGGTGAAACGAAAACAGTGAGCAGACAGACAGACAGACAGACAGACAGACAGACAGACAGACAGACAGACACACACACACACACTCTCTCTCTCTCTCTCTCTCTCTCTCTCTCTCTCTCTCTCTCTCTCTCACACACACACACACACACACACACACACACACACACACATGAACGATGAAATGCAGGCAGGTATGCACACCTGTAGGCTCCAACACCCAGGAAAAAAGTTCGCAAGAAAGGCAGCATTGTTCACAAGACATGCTGAAGGAGATTTCCAGCCTGACACGCCATCTCAGATTAAAACAGGCCAAAGTTGGGCCTTTCACAAGGAAGGGATTTGGATCTCTGCCAGCCGACCGTGCACTGATGATTACGAGGTGCATTCCATCAAGCCTTTGTTTGGGCAAAAAGCAAACACAAGTGATCCAACAAAAGGCCACAGACAATTGTTTGCGCACTTCGATTTGGAAACTTATTGATCAAATTCTTTCTTTCTGTTTCTGCGCAGTTGAGTTCATCATTCAGACCTGAATGCAACGCGCCGTGCAAAACGAACTGACCACGAAAGGACACGCATTCCTCAAAATTAGGTTTGCTGGAGGTCAATTGAAATAATTCTTCCAAATGCCCATAATTAATAATTCACCAATTACACATTCGCGAGCGTGTCTGAACTTGACTTCCTGATGTGATCATTACTCGGGAGGCGAAAAAGAACTTGACTCACAAAAATATATGGTCTCAGGTGCAAAATATCCCTTTCAAGGAATAACCGTGGATCATGCGGCAGTTTTCGCTTGGTTGCCCATTCCGAAACCACAAAATGACCACACCTCCACTCGTGGCTCCATCGTGGATGGAGTACGAGTAAGAGCGCACTTGTACCAGAGAAGCTCGTAACTTGAGAAACACACAGATCAAATCTACCTGTTTGCTTGTTCAACAGTTGACAAAAACAACACACAAAATCCCCAAAGCTGTGGGGCTCAGAACAAAACAAAATGTGGCAAAGTTGGTCAACATTGCAACTCTTGACCAGAGGGTGTGGAGAGTGCAAAAAGGTCACGGAAATCGACGTTGCGGTGGATTTCATGACACCAAAGCTAGGAGGCTCCGATCGTCACATCAGCAGCAACCACCTCCAAGCACTGTTCTCAGTGTGGAGATCGATCACCAAAATATTTCTGAACCAGGTGGCAGCCATATTGCGGACAAATTTTGGGAAGAGGTCGTTCAGTTTTGAGCTCGATACACCAATACTCGCTTGTTATTTTTGCCAAACATATCATTTTCACATGAAAAACATGCTACTTTTGGGGTTTACAACGAAAAATTCTGTTTCAATGCCCAGAACTTTGCACAAACAGCAGCCAAACTGGAGTGTTTGCATGTACAAAATGTAGGTCAAAAATGTCCTTTGTTTACATCGTCAGCTGTTTTCTTCCACCTCGCTCTGTGCAGATTTCGGGTGTTTCCTCGCCACCAAATTTCTTGAAATCGACACTCCAGCTGCTGACAACTCTTATGAAGCAGAAACCAACGAAATATGAGCAAAAACTCACTCAGTATTGCAGCTTGAACGAAGCTCAAAGTGCCATGATCGTCTTCTGGTGTGGAGGGGGCAGGCTCGCCACCCTCAACAGCTGCCTGCCCTGCCCACCCCGCGCGCAACATTTCGGCCAGCTCCTTCACACTAGGCATGCTTCATACTCAGTGACGACCCCTCGCAGACTTACCTTCCTTATTTATACGACCCTAGAATTTCGTCAGTCGAGCTCACATCCACAAATGTGCCCATTTATGGCAAGAAACTGCGTTGTTTTGGCTGTGCATGCGGTAATGTTATGATGCTTTTAAGTGGGTCACATTATCATGGCGGCCTCTCATTGGCTCAACCGTTTAAATGTCCTCAAAACATAAATACACGTGCACTGCCTGTCAAGCGTCAGAATTTACGACCATTTTCTTTTTTGCAAACCAAAAATTTTATCAGACAAGCATTTTTCATTTACGTTGTCACATCCACGAACCTGGCTCCCATTGCAGTTCTTCGGTTTCGCCACCAGACTGATGCCTCGATCTTGGTGAGGACTGTGCCGAATCCATCGCAAAGTAGCCCAATTTGGTCCTGAAAGACACCCAGTCCTGGCGCAGTGCCGACAAAATTCCGTCAGTTCTTCATTTGCATTCCAAAAATCTCCATTTATGGTGAAATTTGCTGAAAATGATTTTGTGGCCAAATATAGTAATCCTGTTCGGTTCGGTGGTGTGATCTGTTTATGTTGACTCTCAGGTTGGTTGCTAGAGGGCTGCGCTCACTTCCATTGGCTGCTTCAGAGAGGTCGGTGAGATGACTCATCGAATCGTGATCTTCCAACGTGTTGGACACAGAATCCAAACTTTCACTCAAACGACCGGGACAGACAAGGGAAAAGCTTTGGAGTGTTATCAATTCCTTTGTTTCATCATATCATGCCTTGTTATCTTGTCAACGACCCCTGGAATGAATCATCCACGAACAAGTTTTCACACCTTGGCTGCTTCCAGGGTTCCCACTGCGGCTGACCAACAAAATTCAATTATTTTTCCAGGTTTTCAAAGTTTTTTCCAGGTATTTTTTTATCTTTTTTTTGAGGGTTTTGTGTACCTTTTTTCCAAAACAAAGTAAAATAAAGTTATTTTTTGCTTGTAAAAAACTTTGTTTTTTTTTTTCATTTTTTAAAAGGAATCTACAAATTATGTTTTTACTTACAGCATAAAATTTGAATGCTAACAA
>JAAUXT010086808.1_pt1 | contig 48339 bp, 45 predicted proteins | sample 7278171 | NCBI WGS metagenome assembly JAAUXT01 (sample SAMN14350112, study PRJNA611818) | marine sediment metagenome | isolation source: surface marine sediment (1.8m) | place: French Polynesia: Moorea | collected 2018-08
AAATGAGTTCCCAAATTGTGAATGTTGAGTGAAAAAGTAAGAATTTTTGACAAAACAAAGTGAGCGAAATCAGAGTGAGTGAAATCAGAGTGAGCAAAATCAGAGTGAGCGAAATCAGAGGGAGCAAAATCAGAGGGAGCGAAATCAGAGTGAGTGAAATCAGAGTGAGCGAAATCAGAATTTCCTCAAATCACCGTGAGCTCCATGGAGCTATTTTTTTCAACGACAGCTGGAAACTTGCCGACCGAAATTTTTTTTGTTGAAATCCTCTTTTTGTAAGACTGTGAGAATGAACGAGTTTTGCGTTGATCGCGATCTTTTTTATATATTCATGATGTTCGGCAGGGAAATCAGAAACCTCGTGCTTTGTATGGATTTAGTCCACAAGCAGAAAACAAGACTTGGGTTGAGAAGCGCGAATGAAAGGGGTGAAGTTTGCTTTCACTCCCCTTTTAACTTGAGCGTCTGGGCAAACCCTTTCCTCTCCACATTGATCCGAACCGTACATTTTAATGTCATTCAACTTTGACAATCCCACTAAAATCTTGTTTTGTAAACCCATGCAGGTGTGTAAGTCACAGTCAGCATCTCTGTTTGTGCCTTTTGATGACGGGTAATGATAGCCTTCGGTCCGTCTGCCCGTGAGAGATTTAAATGAGGTGTGAGGAAAACTGCGACACGTTTACAGCTCAGGGCGAACAGAGAAGACGAAAACTTTTGAAAGCTTTCATGCAAAGGAAGAGACAGAACGGTGAACGTTTTGTCGTACTGGTGAACACAAATTCTGAAGAGACAGAACGGTGAACGTTTTGTCGTACTGGTGAACACAAATTCTGAAACGACATTGCTCCAGAGAGTCAGCAGAACAGAGCAGTCCAGCACACTCCAGCGAGGAACCAATGTGACTTGCAGTGAAAAGGTGCACGCACGAACTTCAATGTGCCGACATGCAGACATTTTCAGGTGAGAATGCAGTCGTAAGTACAGAAAGTCATGTGGCAAGAAGTCTCAAGAGATCGTGCCATGTTAATTTATGGCTTTAGGGGCAATAAAATACAGTTTACATTGAGAATTGCAGATCAGCACAAGAAACCGCAGACCCTTTGCCCCCAATGGTATGAATAACACGAGTCTTGAAACTCTTCAGCATTCACGCTTTGACAGTTGACAGGCATTTTCTGAGGAGGTGTGGGCTCTAAAAGCATGACTTCGACGCCTCCAAGTTGGGGACGTACTTTTTAGTGCCAAACATGAAGAGGAGTTTTCAGTGATCCGGCTTCATTTCAGCAAAACTTTGGTGCAATGTTTGGGGATATTTGCGAAAATTGCCTGGATTCTTCTCAGCCTTAGCTGAGTGTTTGAACGTGTAAGGTAGGTCACAACCAAAAGCTCGTGCAAAAATTTCTGTTGGTCAATGTCTGGTGAACATAGTCCACCTCGGCTGCTTTCAGAAACCTGAGGGTTACTGGCACATAATCATGCAGTTCCATTTTTTCTGAGTGTGCCAAATGCACAGTATGACAAAGAGAATGTTCGTGTTCAAATGATCTGCATGGTTCATTGATCGTGTTGGACTTGGTGTCCACCGTCCCAAAGGATCCAGGCTGGACAAAAGAGAAAAGGTTGAAATGTCATGATCTTCTCTGTACAACACGTTGATAATTTATGGAATTGCTAGCGTATTGCAGCTATGTGAGTAATGGTTGTTGGGAGGTTTGTGCTATGTTCGCAGTGTTGGGGATCTCTGATGGATATTGGTGTTTGGAGGCGTCATTGTTCAGAAGGTACGACTTTTCACTGTGCAAGATGCCAGATTCTCACCACATCAAAACGACGTTTGGCGTCAGAAAGTAACTGACTCAAAAAGTGGCTTCACAATCTGCAAAAGCTGTGACTCTGAATTTTGGACTGCTGGTGGAACAACTTCTAGACAATCCGTGCACACCACGATGCGCTCCATTCAACACCTTCAAATTCATGCATGCACAACGTCCTTCTGCATTTCCTCCGTTGGGGTGCGTTGAAAATTGTGCACAGCATAGCACATCGAGAAGATCAGGTCGAAGCCAGTTTTGTTGCAAACAACGAATGTGGAGATAACAAAAATTAGTGAAACAATAACAATCATGCCTCGGTACGGTACATCAAAGGCCTGTTAATTTCAGGTGGGTTTGTTGTTGCAGTGTACAATACGCAAAGGAATGTCAGTTATGAACTCGAGATAAGAGGTTCAGCAATTAGTGTTACATTGGTACTCAAATCTCCCCAGGGCATACTCACAAAACGTAGCTCCTCGTACTCACCTCAAGCTCGAAACAAACACCATGGAAAGGAACAAAACGGATCAGGTTTTTCACGTTGCCAACGGAAAGCTGTTCTTGAAAAACTATTCTTTTGAATCAAAGCTCAACAGCTTTCGAGACTATTTCCTGAAATGAACTATGTTCGAAGGATTTTTTATGGATTTCATTCTCAATCAAAGCGAAACTGGTGAGAAAACTGCTCAGTTTCCTTGACACGTCATGGACGGGACATCCTTTTGGAAATTTTTAATTCCCAATTGAAATTCTCAAGCAGTGGAACCACTGATCCTGCTGTGAGCAGTTCACATAGAACAAAGGAACGTCGACAAGCTTTCCACGTCTGAGTGAGTGCAGAGCTCCCTGTCAAAAATGCATTACTTTCGAATCCCAACATCCATCATACCCAACGAGCAGTGGCGCTGACTCGGAGATTATCGCCACCAGTGGAGCGAAGGTTGTGGTGTCGTTTCTTTTGAACTGTTCGGATTGTTTGTTGGTCGAACACAGATCGGAAATCTTTTGTTGGAGTGCTCATTTCAATGTGTGTGTGTGTGTGTGTGTGTGTGTACGAGGATCGTCTCAAAATAGACTGATTGGAGGACCGTAAAGTGTTCTCACAAGTACAAATTGTACATGTACTAACAAGAACATCACAAGTACATCTTGCCCTGCCTGGTAGTACCTTCTATCCACAAAAAAATTGAATTTTTGTACTCATGAGTACAACTGTACTAAAAAAATATCACATATAATGATCTGTCCTACACTACAGTGACAAGTTGAGACATCTTTGTATAAACTTGAGAGAAAAATAAAGTAGAAATACCTTGCAATTCCAAAACATTGCATGGCAATAGGAAGAATTAATCTCTGATAGTAAACATATAAGTTTATCTGATTTTTAAATGGTCAAAAGAGGTCATTTGGCTGTGATCACAAGATCCCTAAACTGGGTTGATGAGCTATACCAAACACATTCATGTGGTACAGGAAGTTTTCATTTTTGACCAAACACAAAGATGTACAGTCCTCCAATCAGTCTACAGTATTTTGAGACGGTCCTCGTATGTGTATGTGTGTGTGTCAGGGGGTTCTCTGTGCCTCTCCTTTTCAAGATCAGTAGAAACGGGCAAAGTATTCCAGACTACAGACTGGATAAGAGTTTTGAAGTGCGTTTCATTCAGCCGTGCGCTTCCAACGCGATCACAAGGGGTCCGAAAAGTCACCACACGCGCACCTGAAGGAAACAGTAAAGCATTCACCGCGCTATCTCCATCTTTGTATTTCTTCAAATCTTTTTTTCACAAAGCTTGTTTCCTCGCCCGTTTCAGCGCGTGTTCCCTGGAGGAATCTGTGCGTGTGTGTCTCATCTGCCGCGCTGCGCGGATATGTCAGAGCTTAGGGAGGCGCGGCGCTCTGCAGCTGAACAGCCATTCAGGTCGGTGGCGGCAGCGACGACGAGCATCTCGTTTCTGACTCGCATCTGTTGCCTGGATGGATTCTGCTCTGACTAATGGCAGCACAATTGGCTCATAATGGGACAAATATTCAGGGACTTTCCCCAGCCAAAGAGATGCGCGGGTCATGCAGAATGAAACATCAATCAGACGGATTGTCTCTTTTGTTTTCTGACCGCACATCCTGTTGTCATGCAGGGTTCTGACCAGTCAATGTCTCAAGACTCTCCTTACAAAAGACAATCCTTGTCTTCAGAGCAAAATGAGAAACCTCCAGTTGATTGATGCAGAGAACCGAAGCCTGAGAATTTTGGATTCTCTGAAAAGTCTGCAAGAGGGCTTTTGAGAAAGAGAGAAGGAAAATCTGGTTTGTGTGTGTCCTTGTGTGGCCTTTCCTTTGTGCACGAAACTGTCCAGTTTGGGATCACAAAGTAGAAGCTTGATGACCTCGAACTCCATCTTCTCTCCCGAGAACTGTTAATTGTTTGTTTGTATGTCCATTTGCTTTGAGACCAGATGCATTCGTCCACGTTCATAAAATCTCAGGTCAAGGTTTATGCTTTTGATGATTTTATTTGCCTGAGATAGGCACGCTGGCAACTGTGATGATATCTCAGGAGAACGCGCTTAATGGGCCAGACTGAATTATTGAAAACACGCAGGTTGATAATGTAGTTAAATGGCATTTAAGGCGGAACCACAGATGAGTATCGTAGATTTAATCTTTCATTTGGGTTCTGTCGTCCGTAACAAAACTGCGCAGGCACCCAAAATGATAGGGTTTGAGCAATTGTGGCCAGGTGGAGCAACAGTCTGTGCATTTCGCACGCATGACATGGGACAGAAACCCCTGTATGATCCCCATAGTTACCAAACAAGAAGCAGTGCTCAAGGCAACTGCAGTGCAAAATCCCTTGCCTGGTAATGTCCTCGATTCTTCCTTGTTCTCCTTGTCTTCCACAAGTCATCCTGTCTGCAGGGGGGGGGTCTGGGGGCAGGGGGGTCCAGAGACAGGAAGTCCAGGTGGGGCAGGGGGATTGGGGAGGGGGGGTTAAGGGGTTCGGGGGGTCGGGGACATTTTATCCACCTTGCCATATACTGCACTACCACATGGTGCTTCGCCCTAAAGGGACTCTGCACAATGAAAATCTTTTCACGCTTCATTGAGCGTCGAGGAAGAAGGGCAAGACAACCCGCAAGAATCCAGCTGTATGGGCGAGATTAATTTTTGAGGTTGGGTGGAGGAACATGTGTGGGTTCGTTGATGAGACAAGTTTCGCGGCACCAGGCGCAATAATGATCCTCTCATCGGCTTCCAATTAAGCGAGGTATGCTAATGGTTGAGAAAGGGTACTAAAAGCATCGTGCTGCTGCTAATGATCTCAAAACGGCCGATCTCAAGGAACTTTTATATACTGCCGAGATTCACCGTACTTGCATAATTCTGCAGCCCAGCCGCGTCGAACGAACAGCTTCCAAGTTTTCGTTTTTTGGACACCGGACCACCAACAACTTTTTCCCAGATACAAAACCTTGTACTAAATCACAACTTTTGCACATTTCAAGTGATAAATCTGTCGCTGCTGCGCGAGTGAGGTTCGTCAAGGGGCGACCTCCAATCAGCTTCCGATGAAGGATACACAAAGCGTGTTTTGCTTTCCGCGGCCGTGAACTCGCTCGCGCTCGTTGGGCCTGAGACTCGATGCTTCGCGCTGCTGTTTGGTCAGTGCTTATTCCAACCAAAACTGTAAAGGGATACTCAACACACGGACATTCACCGCGAAAGACAATTCAAACCAAGTTTTCTTTCAACGGACTGCTGGGATACGCAGGTTATTTCAGAGTAAGTTTTTGGCAAACATTCTCGCTTCACTTCCCTTGTCGTGTTTGTTTTGATGCACAACACGTCGAGTTCAAACTCAGTTCCGTGTGAAGGTTTCTGTGGTGAAGCGAATTTGAAATTGAAGGAAGAGGGACTGGTGCAAAGTCGCTGTGGAGGCCCCCGCGCCCTGCGGGTCGTGAGGCCTCGTGGTCTGGAGGCGACGCCTCCCACTGCAGCACCAAGAGGCGTCCGGTCCGGCGCTGCAGTTGTTCGCTGCGCAGCTTCACCCGCGGCCGCAACGCGATGCGATGCAGCCAATATTTGCAGTTATGTACAAGTCTCTATGATGGATGAGCTCAAAGTGGTTGGACTGAAGAAGAAGAAAAGTTTTCTCTAGTCGCATTCTTTGCGTGGATTTTGTCATTGTTTCTGTTTTTCAAGGTGAGTTTTTGAAAGTGTTTTCTGAAGTGCTTTTTGCCTGATCGGCAGCTGTGATTGTGGCCGTGAACAAGGACGAACGAAGTGATGAAGGAACATCTACGACACGCAGTGCGAAAGTTTTAACAGCACTTTGTGTTCAAAAACAAGAGGAAAAGCCTGAAAAGTATTGAATTCTCCAAGTTAATTTTCCTGAGCGTTTTCCTCACGTTCAACTCATTTGCGAATCATGCAGTGGATGAGACGAATGCGCGGGGAAAAAGTTGCTTTCCTTGTTGCAAACTCACGTTGCATACTTGAAATCACAATCAATGGCTCGTGAAATGGAAGCCTCAGAACATGGGTTCTGCATGTTGGACGTCGGTGTCTGGGAGTTGTCAGCGACAGACGACGTGTTCGCACAGGGTCGCGCGCTCTGGTGTCCGTCACTTTGGGGTGGTGTGGTCACTGTCTTGGTCAGGACATGGCTGTCCAGTGGGTGGCTTTCATCGGAAATATGTGTGCAATTTGAAGGATGTTGCTGTTTTCGCTGTCTCGCTTTCAAAAATTCTGACACGCGTCGGATCAAGAATTGTCATGCCTCGTGCAGAGCGCGATCGCACAGATTTCACTTCACTGAAATGAGACTTCGTTCTTTTATGCCGCATGATTTGAAAAAAAAAGTTGCGTACGCAGTCAAATTTGTGTCTCGCTTGGGTGCAGAATCTTCACGAACTTTCCGTCTTTGTTCAGAACAGCTTCATATTCACTGCGCTTAGCTTGGATGTTCTTGCAAAGCAAAACAACTGTAACAGGAACAACAATCAAGCCTTGTGCCGCTCGAACCGCTAATGTGTGGGAATTCGTCTAAATGTTTACACTGCTCAGCAGGTTTGGTAATGCGGTAATTGAGGACAGCTTGGTGCGCACACTGCCTCAATTACAACATATAAATATGTATCCAAACACACGGGACCACAAGAGGCCGAGGCATGCGCTCTCTCCAGGTTCGTACAAATGAGGTTTCGGGCCAAGAAATGAAGCAAATGTTGTTGGATGCGAACTGCATATTCTGCATCTTTGGTCAGAGCTCGCAGACCCATTTTATGGCCTTCTCCAGATGTGGAAGTTTTCTGCCTGAGCGGACACAGAATTCTGTGGGACTCCGCCGAAAGCTGTTTCAAATCCAATCTGGACAAATGGGAAGAAATCCAGACGGATCATAAAGAGATCAAAACAGCCACTAATGGTCCGTCCGATGTTGCCGCCAAATCTATAAAATTTCTGCACATTGCCTCCAACAGAGTCAAAGTTCCAGGGTATAAATCTGGACAAGTGGTGAAAGAAACGAACACCCAGAACACCAAAAGAAAGACGCTTGTCGAGAAGTCGCAGTTGCATGCAGTGTTCTTCTGTTTTGTCTTCTGGTTTTGAATCTTTGATCAACTGAATATGCCATCTCATGTTGGAACAACAGAACTGCATTTGAACGGCAACTCAGGGAACATGAGAAAAACGATCGAATAGTATTTGACTTTAATCTGCACAAGTTTGGTGACAAGCATAAACGTGTGAATGTATTTGAGGCGATATGTGCAAGCTCAGGTAGAGACACTGCACACAGATCAATGCACGAACACAGAAGAGAAGAAGAAACTTGAATCTTCCCTCAACACGAAATGGAAAACAGGCTGCCTGCACATTTCCTTGCGGTCTGCGGTACCTGTCGGTGCAACGAAATTTTGCAAATGAAATTAATCACCGTCGCCTGGGGCTCAGGTCGGCACCGCCTACTGATTCGAGACCTGGACTGTGAGAAACAGGAAGCGTCTCCAAGACAGAAGCCGCTCACTGCTCCCGCTAATGGAGCAATTATCGCTCTGTCTACAATGAGAGGTGAAAGCGATGAGAACATCTCAGAGAAATTACACATCTGTTGTTCCTCTCAGCAGATATCCGCGACTGTGTAGACAGCCGCTCGCTACGTCTCGGAGTCTGCAGGAATCCAGGTTATCCTCCCGTGGAATTCACGGAGGAGGTGAAAGTCAGTGACATCCAATTGAAATCTGACATGCGAACATTTTTATCTGTGCGTTCTGGAGGTTGAGGTCAAAATTGCTCCCAGTGGGCACCGGCTGGCATCGCACTGCTGCAGGCATCGAGCAGACTCTGCACCTGATCCTGTCATGTCGGCTCAAAGACTGCCCTGAGAAATTTATGTCAGCCCGTGCGGTGTTGCCTTTACTTCAACGTTCTGGGTAAGTCAACAGTAAATCAGGAAAAAAGTTTGATTTGCCCTGTCAGTCAATTCAACTTGCTTTCTCGCTCACCCTATCTGAAGGCACAAGAGTCGGGTGACTTTTGATCGCAGACATGAAGCATAAAGTACGAATAACAACCGAGTACTCGCACAGTACGGAGCTGAGATTTTCCGAGATTCCGCGACAGGAAATCCGAACAGATCAAATCGCGGACGGGAACAGATGGGATCCTGATGTCGATCAATACTGGATGGCAGAATCATCAGAATCCTGTTAGCACAAATAGAGTCTGGATGACCGGCGGGGCCAATGGGTCCCAGTTTTCTCGTTCAAGCTCAATCTGAGGTGTTGCTTTTGGCACATCAGACACAGAACTGTCTTCGATACTTCCTCATCAAAGGAAATACTGAGCTCATTGCAAGGAAGATTGAAGCAATGAGACTCCGTGATTGAAGCTTGTCAAACGAGCAATGAAACATCTTGGGGTGAGAATGTGAGCCATATTTGACAGGGACGTTGTCAGACGTCCATTTCTCTCGTAAGAACTCCGACCAAACTATGATCCTGGTGAGCACGAGTGCAAAGGTTGACAACTATTCAGGACAAAGCAGCAAAAGCAGCTGATCTGCAGACTTGCACCTGAAGGAGGCAGGAATCCAAGTCCATGGACAAGCAAGTTGAGAACGTACTTTGCTCACACACAAGATGCATCAGAAAGTTATCAGGAAAGTTGTCTGAACCACATTTGCTCGGAATCAATTTCTGCAGGGGAATCTCGAGGCCGACAGGGAACGCCTGAAGCGCGTCCGTCAACAGGTGAGAACAGCTCTCGGTGCGGGAGGGTGAGAGACACCGCAGCACCGAGCGCCTGTCAAATTCACAGGCCATTTCCTGTGCGTGAAGCCCCAATCAAAGAGCAGAAAAGTGAAGTTGTTTCCTTGTCATGTTCCGAGCTGAAGACCACAGCTTCGTTGGACAGAATTCAGTGTACGTGGATGGGGTGTTCCACAATGCGCTGTGTGTGTGTGTGTGTGAATGATTAACAGCCCAGTGTCAGGGGTCACCGAGACTAAAGTAAATGTTGTCTTGCACCGTGGCACTATCTGCGGTGGATGTGAACCTGCTGTGAAGGCGCTGGCAGCTAATTTACTACACACGTCCTCCCGCTGCGGGGCGGCAACCTCAACAATTGGTGATGCATCACCATCTGATGGAACAAACTGCAGTGAATATTGAAAAATCTTGATATCAAATACCGCACCCGAACATCCTGCTCTGAGGTCAACTGGGTGAAACATAACAGCAAAGCGATGGTGGGTTCAGTTGTCACAAAACCGTTCATCACCGCTGATTTCTAAATTGCATTCAAATATTTCGGGCGAGTATTCTTTGAATTGCTACGTGTTTTTGCAATGCATCTTGGTGTTGTGGAGTCATTGCTTCAGTCCTTACGCAATTGTGTTCTTGAGAAATGCTGACTTTCGCCACTGAGAAATGGCAAAGCGTTCTCAGCAGATCTCATCTTCTCGGCTCTGACTCGGTTTGCCGGAGTTGTTTGGTTACGTTTGTTTGATTCCAGCTTCTGTGCATCTCCTGTTGGTGTCAAACATCAGTGGATGTCTATTTGCATTGAGATCAGAAGCCAAAGAGAAAGCTTAGAATTGTCTGGATACAATTTCAAAAGCTTGCAATAAATGCGATAAGTTTTTGTGTGCCTGGATCTTCTTCTTCATGGCCTTGAGTCCACGGCACAAGAAAATCCGCGGCAAACCCATTCTTGCTTGTGCACAGTCCTGAGCTTCTTCCGATTGACGACGAAAACCACGAATTCTCCAATCAAGACTTGGTGTGCTGAATGTATGTCTGAGTTGAAACATGGATCTTGGAAGCCATTTGAATTTGAGGCGAGGCCTCTGCAGCAAAAATTGCCTTCGGCGTGAATTTGCAAAAACATTTGAAGAACCTGACAGAAAGGTGAAAGCTGCACCTATTGACGCGACTTTCACTTTGTGCACTGTGTCGGCTCCTTGGCACCTGAGTCCCCTGGATGAAAACGTGCCAATATTCAGTGTTCACCTGATGCTCAGACAGGAGCTGCAGGGGAAGATCCAGGGTTCGGTTGAGGACCGACACCCCACAGAGGCAATTCCAACCTTGGAATGGTAATTTGTTTTCAGGGGAATCAGGGAGGAAGGGGGTCTCTCGCTCTTGCCCCCTCCTGAGTCCAGCTCTGGTCTGGACTGAACAGAATCAACGCTGATACGTGCAACACGTGCAGCTCAGCCATTTGCCAGTTTTTCAAAATTCACACGAGTGTACGAAATTGGATTCATTTCATTTGATCCGGAGTTCAATACCAAAATGCTGTTTGAAAGCGAAAAGCTTTCTGTTTGCAATACGACGATGCAAATAAACAGCTTTTAAATGTCTGCTCTGATAATATGGGGCAACCCGATCCTTCTATTGATGTGAAAGGTCAGAGTGATCAAGTGAATGCGATGTTCGTGATCAAATATATGTTTTCGTGTTTACAATGGGAGAAATGCCAATTATTAAAATTATTCCGATCTGGTGACAGGTCGTGGATCAATTTCAAAGATTCAGCTCCTTTCCTGTATCTGCTGCATTCAGTGCCCGAAGTGCACGACACGCAACTTGTGCATTGGTGTGTTTTGTCCAATTGCAAAAAAAAAGTCTTTGTTGTTCGTGATTGGGCAACACGAAACGCACGAGGTTACAAGTTTGTGAATTTTTGCTTCGATGTTGCAGAGATGCAGTTTGTGGCGCGACGCGGCTTCTCCACTGATCAGCGATGGTGATGAGACTGTGGAGCCTGGGAGCCTCCCTCGTCCTCGTCCTCGTCTCTCGGGCCGCGGCCGAATCCAAACAACTTTCCTGTGAGTACCAACTTTATTCTCCGTCCGGGGGATGATTCATTCGAGTTTTCAGTTTTGCAACAGGAACATTTTCGGAGCACAGTTTTGGCACAAGTATTTCTTTCTTCCGACGCTTGGCTTGACTGCACTGGTTGCTTGCACCTGGATCCTGGGTATCACAAAATTCCCCTGAAAATGGAAAGTTACGGACCCCGCCGTCACATTTGTCAGTTTGTTTCACGATTTATCTTTTCTCTGGGGATCAACGAACTTCTGCGCCCACAACCTCAGATGTATTATTCGTGCTTACGCATGCCTTCAGGTCAACAATTGGGTTTCCACCTGTGCGTACTATGCAGTCCGTATCCACCTGTCACATGTAATCTCCACCTGTGTCGGTCTCCATTACGGGGGTCGTAAAGATTGCGCACCCCGGACTCGCGCTTCGGTGCCGACTGCGCCGCACAGGTGGTTACCATTCACGGGGGGCCGCCTCCCCGGGCAGGACCCCACCTCCGCTTTGATGACTTAATTGTTCCCTTCCTCCAGGAAATCCCTCACTCTCTGCAGCGGCAGCGATGGGTCTGAGAAGCATACAAATTGAGAGAATGATTTTTGGTTAAAAAAAATTCAAGAGACATCTCCAAGTCGTGTCCGTGTACGTGCACGGAATTTCAAGGATATGACGCTTATTTGTGAAAGGATATGGAAGCATAACAACAGATCAGTGTGATGAAAAATCAATTCGTCCACAAGGAGGTGTGAAGTTGTTCTAGTGAGGGCACTTGACGCAACGAGGCATTTTGCCCAAGTGGCCCTTCACACAGAGTGAAAAGTTTTTGATTTCCACAGAACGAATGCTTTGTTTTTGTGAGACGCAGAGCAAAACAACACACCAAAAAATACTGTGAAAATCGCTTTGGTTTCTCATTTGCCAACCGCCTGCAAAAAATATGTGGCCGGGCGGAGAACATGAAACTGGAGTTAACCCCAGGTGTACTCAGAAGTCAGTCAGTCTCAGCAAGCCTCCCCTAAACAACGAAGACACTGAGCGTTAACAGCCCGGCTTTGTCTTCCGCAACTTTTCATCAGCTTTCAAGTGGCTCTCACTACGAGCAATTTGTTTCCGCGGCGTCGGAAGGTGCAAACCACTTCACGCAGACAGAGCGCCGGGTGGTTTCGCAGAGATCTAGACACTGGAGTCAATTGATCAGGAGGTTAATCGCTCCTTGTATATCATTCAGTTTTACGTGAGCTTTGGCCCTGCGTGTGATGTCAGAGTTGAACAACCGGGAGGCGCAAAATTTCTCAATGTTTGTCTGTACTTCGTGGAATGTCGGTGGAGAAATCCCCCTGTTTACTGTCCAGATTCCGGATGCGCTGACGGAACTACGGACGATCTGCAGGATGAGGCGCATCCGAAGATAGCGGCGTGTGAAGGAGCGTGGGTCGGGCATGTCCAGAACTCCTCACGGTGAGTGGAATCTCGAACGGAAATTCCGCGATGAGAGATCCGTTTTGCACGCAACACTCATCAAGCAATTGACAAGCACAAAATAGTTTCTTGTTTGACAAAAGAAACAGATTTTTGAACTGTCTCTGAACAGAGGCAGCAATTAACGCCATCCTTGCAGGGTAACCACAAAATGCTTTCTTACTGTGCCGGTGACATCGAATGACTGAGGCTGCAACCTTTGTTTGCTGGCCTTTATGCATGCAAGCCTCAGCGTTAAAAAGGTATATATTCCCCCCCCCCCCATCCCAACCACTGCAGGTTATGTGCGGCGGGGTGGCGCGTCTGCGAGTGGTCGGACAAACAGATGCTGAGCTCGATCACGTGGCGCGACGCGACGCGCGTCGCCGGCTGCTTCGCCTTCAACGCCGCGCAGGACGCCGGGCAGTGCAGACCCTGCGTCGCCGACGTCAAACAGGTGCGTCGTGCGTCTCTTTTCTTCAGGTCCTTTCATGCGCTCGGACTCAGTGGTTAACACACAGCTCTGCACACTCTTTCAGGACGACATGGCTGGTGTGGGGCGCGGCTGTCCGCATCAGTCGTTCGGGCAAAAGTCGTGCATCACGGGCGGCCGCGTCGACGCGTCGTGCTGCGTCGACTCGCACTTCGGCCGAGCGTGTCAGTTCCGCCCCGGCCTCGCCACCGGCGTGCTCTGCTGCAAGATTCCCGGTCAGTGACAATCCGCTGGTTGGGTTTGCAGTTTACCGCCTGTGTTGATGGGTGTGTCTTTCAAGGGGAACTTAATGTTTGGATCTTGCAAACCCTGCACTGCAAGTGGTGCAGATCTGTATGACCAGGTTCGTCGGACGATCAAGAGGGTGTCCATCAAGGCCGTGCAAACAACATCTGCAGAAAACATGCACTGGACCTCGAAAAATACAAGCTGTCAAAGTGTTGCTGCTTCAATTTTCCGGTGGTAACATTGTCGCAAGCGGCACAAATCGCAAATCCGCAAAACCACAGACACCGCCTGGGGGCACTTGTCACTCTGGTGTCAGGTTCCGGCACCGTCAACTTGCCAGAGAAAAAAAACTTCCGTTATTGCTCCTGTCAACACGAGACACGAATCCCTGTGGCTTCTCTGCAGGAGTGACACCGCAGATCTTGGTGCGTCCCCGCGAACTGACGCACGTCACGTCGGGCGTCACGTTCGTGTTGTCGTGCGTCGCCATGGGAGACCCGACGCCCACCGTCCAGTGGTTCAAGAAGGGGCTTCCCATCGCCAAGAACGTCTCGCGTATCTCCGTCTTTGAAAATGGTGTGTCACAATTTTGCACTTTCATTTGGTGGCGAGTTCCTTGCAAGCTTTCTTTTCCTTCCAAATCGCTAAAGAAACCCGTAGGACATGAAATCTGCCAGTCCACTGGTTGTGTGTCAGTGAGAACATTTTGGACGCGTTCCATGTCGCGCAGGGTACCTGTTGATCTCGGACGCGCACACGTCGGACAGCGGGCGCTATACGTGCGTCGTCTCCAACCCTGTCGGCCACGACACGGCCGTCGCCAACGTTCTAGTCACAGGTGCGTCCACACACTGCTGCTACCCGCCCTCGAACAGACTCAGAACTGGAGTTGGTTTGGGAGGGATGGGCGGCGGAATATCGAACTTTTGTCAGGGCTCAAACTCCAGACGTCAGACCTTTTGCACTGCAAATTTTGTTTTTGTGAGACCTTTTTCGGTCCGCAACACACCTTTCAATAAACTGTACGTAGAACAAGCTCTTGTAGAAACATTGCACCTTCAGATCACGAGTCAGGTTGTGCGGATGGCACGACGGACGGTTTCGCTGGATACGAAGAGATCCAGGCCTGCAGGGGCAAGTGGATTGGACACGTCAAGCGAGGTGCGCGCGCGAGCAAACTATTTTTTCTGACACCATTTGGACAGTCGCAATTGTCTCATTTTCTCTTGTTTGGTGACATGCTATTTTTCCCTTTTCAGCCCGAAGCCTTTGTGCTAAAGGCTGGAAGGTGTGCAACCCGCGGCACAGCAGCTACCTCAAGCTGCTCACTTGGGAGGACGCGTCGCAGACGCCCGGCTGCTACGCCTACAACGCCGCCAACACGCTCAACCAATGTGCCAGGTGAGGTCTACTTCCAAGCGTTGCACGTGCGTGCACGGGGAGTCTTCAAGTAAAACCCCGAGTGCTGGTTTTGTCCTTGCATGGCGAACGGAACTAGGTCTCGCACACAAAATCTGTTGAACAAATACAAAATTAAATTCGGGACTTGTTTTGCAACCAACACAACACTTGCTGTCCATTTCAGATGTCACCGGGGCGACATGGCGGGGGTCGGGTCCGGGTGCGGGCGGCTGCGGCCGACGCACCGCTCCTGCCTCGCCGAGGGCCGCGTCGACGTGCACGCGCGCCGCGGACCCTGCAGCTTCACCCCCGGCATCACCACCGGAGTCATGTGCTGCAAGAAACCAAAAAAACTCCCAAGTGCGTTCAACTAATTTTCGCTTTGAAAGTTTGTGCGAACTTTGAAGTCAGGCGTAACGTGGCGCCTTGATCTTGGAAGAAGAGATGGACGACAAATTCTGGCCCAAGGAGCATTTGCTGCAGGAGCCAACTTGAAGAGACTCAGGTGTCAATTGCAGGAGAAACCGGAGCCTCTGTCAAAGCACAACTTGCACCTTGCACAACAGTGAACAAAACTGCACCTTCTCACAGGGCAATTTCCAAAAAGAGACTGTCATCCAAAGTTTGTGGAACCGTACTTCCTTTCCGAAGGGAGCACGTGTGAGTTCATCTGATTTTGTCTGTTTTCATGCAGAGTGGGTGAAGGAAGTGGTGTGTTCACCCAAGTGCAGCAACGGAGGGACGTGCAACAGTCAGGGTCGGTGCGTGTGTCAGCAGGGGTGGAAGGGCGCTTGGTGCCAAAACGGTCAGTCCCTTCATACGCTACACAAATTTATGATTGGAAGTGTCATCTGTATTCACGTTTGTGTTGGCCCATATGGTTTTGGACTCATGTCAGAAACTGTGCGGTTGTGTTGCAGCTGTGTGCCCTGGAGGCTGCATCCCCAACTCAACTTGTATCAAGCCAGGCGTGTGCAGGTGCAATCCAGGATACACAGGTGGGTGGAGTCGCGTTTGTTCGCTGTCGGGAATGCTTGGATGTCGAATCAAATGAACAGATTCTTCCAATTTTTCTTTGCACGCGTTCACAAACATTAATCCGTTTGGAGAACTGAAGTTTGACTCTGTTATTTGTTGCTTGCAGGAAAGAAATGTAAGCGGGAGAGGACGCAGTGTTTGTCGACATGTCTCAATGGAGGCCGGTGTCGCAGGAGGAAATGCAAATGTCCCCCGACTCACACAGGCGAATTCTGCCAATATGGTGAGTGTCTCCTGCATTGTCTGATTCCGTGTTGTTGTTTTTCGGTGCTCGTGAACATATCCTGGTGGACGTATGCTGATACTTTTAGTGGATTCTCTTTTCAGCTGTGAGATGGAGACCCCTCCATGAGTTGAACAGAACAGAAAAGTGAACCAGTTCAAATGCTTTGAGGAACACTGGACAATAATTTATTTCTTCAAGACTGCAAATTCATGTACATAATTCATGAAGTTTACGATACACACACCAAAGAAACGTTGAACCACAAGCAAAAAGTTGAAATTGACGACCACTCGACTGCTGCATCTAGTGAATTTAGAGTTCGCTGCGAGACGCCCAGGTTTGGATCGCAAAAGCGCAAAAACCACACTTGCATCTGCTGGAAACAATTGGAGTGAAGTGTATTCACAACTCACTCAACTGGTCACTGCACCAGATCAAAACGCACAGTGAAGTTGAACCATGAACGACTCGTACGAGTACAAGCGAAAAGCACAAATTTGTTGTGGTTGATTCACTTTGTCACACATTTTCTTGCATTTTCAACCTTCATGCGTAAAATTTTCTATTTCAATGACACTGTGTTGTACAATGATGTAAATTTTGTTGGTTGTAAATTTTGTTTTGTTTGTACGGTGCTGTACACTGCAGTTGGTGCTACACTTCCAAGTGACTTGTGCGTGTGGAGAAGGGTTTGCAGGTCGAGGCGCAGAATATTCTTCATTCTTGCCCCCTTCATTTGCACGATGTGTCTGGATTTGTGCACGTTTTGATCATTTTTGTGCAAAACTTGTTTGTGATGAATGATCTCTCATTGATGTGCATTTCGTTTCCACCAAACGTTTGAGAGAAATGTGTCTCACTGGTGAGACTATAATTGCCACTTGTTGCGGCAGACACCACGTGAGTGCGCATCGTACAGGCACTGCGTGTGCCAAAAAGACAGTGAACTTTCCAATTGTTCCGTGTTGGATATTTGTGAAATAAAGTCTTCTCGACCCTCTATGTGTTGCTTTGTCACTCACTGGAACAGAACACTGGAAAATTTGCAGTCCGAAATTTTCAAGTCGCACCTGTGAGCCCTTCATTGCGAAAACCCGAACCTCAGCACAAACATTGCTCGAGTCAGATTAAAGTTGTTTCCACATTTGGAATAAGCCCCAGCGTCCTCGGTGGACTGTGAACTCAGACATCTCGATGTGACCCTGTGTGAGGAGGACTCTGTCCGAACTGAGCCAAACGAGAACGAACTTTTTCGCTCGTGTGTCAGCATGAGAACAAAAAAGAAATGCATCCTGCAGACAACACGAAGACAACAACTTTACGCATCAAAGTGGAAGTCGGAATGAAAACCGCGCCAATATGTTGGTTCCTTGACGGTGCAAGGAAGGGGTCAAGTCAGGGCTCGAACCTCCGAAGACACCGTGGAATCAGTCTGACCGAGGACAAAAGCTGTACAACGTTGAAAAAAGAAATTGTAATGCTGCAACCTACAACTGTTCAAGGTACTCCAGAAAGCTTCCGATATTCGGAAGATCGTTACCCTGCAGCATGCACGAGCGACTTGTGCCCAGGACGTCCATACTCTGACTGATCTTCCAAAACTGCGAATTGTCCGCGCAGGACCCAGACTTGGTCTTCACATCTCGAGCGAAGGAAGTTCTCTTCTTGGAGAACATGCAGGAAGGGTTGTACTCTTGGGTGTTATTCAAAACAGTCTTTGAAATGTGATTATGCGACAGTGTGGATCTCCCTGTGTTGTCAGGCACATTGTTCGCACAGCTCGAGCTGATCTTGTTTCGCCTGCAGCAAAAACTCGCCATTCGCGGCAGTTTTGTCAGTTCCCTGTGTTGCTCCCTCTCATCATCCGCATCTGCTGCTCGACGCACACGCACCTTGCGAACCTGCCTGTCCTCGTCTTTTCTCTTGAGCCCAACCTCATTCAAATTGAAATCTCTGTTCTCAACGTTCCCCACTTCACACCATCGAGACCGTGCTGGTTGGTCCTCCTGAAACATGTAGTTTGCTGGGGCCTCGGCCTCAAAGGCGGTGAAGTGGCCCTGGAACACCAGGGTGGTTGGGGAGGGCAGCGGAGACAGCTGCACCCCATTCACCTGCATCAGGTATTGCCTCGGAGCCATTCTGCACTGTCTCCCGAGCGAATGGCTCCTGTAGCCTCTTGCTGTTGTGGCACGTGTGTTCTGGTTTCGCGCGCGCCCGGTCGGGCAGGCTTCACCAGCGTTGGTTCCCTGAACATGGGTTTCATAGGACTGACCTGTGGAATGACCCAACTGCTGGTTTCCGTTCCACGGAACCACGTATTGACCTGACCAGACTTTCTGTTCTGCACAAGGACTGTTTGTCCATCCTGAACTTTCTGCCGGGTTGTCCACAGCGTGAACCAATCTTGGTTTCTTCCTTGTGAAATGTTCTCCATTGCTACTCGGTGGCTTGGAAGGGTACCTGCATATTGAGACAAAAAATGCAATTGCGTTGGTCTGAAGGAATAATTCTGAGGCAAACACGACGAGCGTGGGAATTATTAATTTCCGTCGGCCGTCTTTGTTTGTGTACCTGTGTGGCAGACTTGTCGACGGGAAGATGGGAGAGTGACATTCTGCCTGGGAATGCCAACTCGAGGAACACTGACTGTTGTACGGTGTATGCAGCGCAGCGCTCAAGGGAACGTCGCCTCTTTCCCCTGCAAATAAAGCATTCAATAAATTTTGTAAATTTGGATTCTGAAATGTTTTCAGACATGCACTGACAATGCAAACGTTCGTTTTGTGTTTGCACCTACAAACCTGTGTAGCAGCCGTTCTGGTCGACCTTGCCAGGCTGCGTGGAGTGGAAGAAGGACGGCGGCGCCGCGGGTCCGCTCTGCGCCTGCGCGCCGCCGCCGCCGGAGGTGCTGCTGATGAGGTCGAGGATGGCGTAGCGCCGCCGCAGCGCCGTCTCCTGCTGGATGTACGTGCTGTCCTCCTCTCTGAATCAGACATCCTTGCCTCTGTGGGAAGCGTTTTGTTGTACAGTACAACGTTCATTTGTCCCAAAATTGTTGAGGTTTGGTGAGACTTTTTTTTCTTTCTATCTGGGTTCCACCCTGGCCAGCAACCAAATTTTTCTCATGGGACACGTGCACGCGAATGTTTGTCAAGAACACCGTGGTCTCTGCACCTGACTGGGCAGTGGGTGAAGACGATGGAATATTTCTTGGAGTTTTTGAAGACGACCTTGCCGCGCGTGTGCAGCCACACCCAGCTCTGGTCCTTGCACTGCAGACGGAAGTACATCGTCTGGATCTCCTCCGTGTGGATCACTGAAAGTGGAGAGTTTTGTCAGCAAAAGACAAAACCTGAATGTTTCTTTCACTTTTGGCCTTCGTCTTGTGGGCCATGGTAAACAAGGAAACCAAAAATCATTTCCAAGTCAGAAGAATGTTGAGTACGTTTGAGGAACCAGGTGAGAAAAATGCACTCACGAGCCCTGTGACAGGCGGAGAAGACGGCCAGATCCTCGGGGTGAATGTTTTTGTAGAACGAGCGCCCGTCCAGCTCCTCCAATGTAAACCCGATCGTTTCGCTGGCCCTGAAAATTCTGCTTCTTTTGTTTCTTGTCTCTAATTGAGATATTGTGACATGTTTCAAGCAAAAACAATTGCAGACACCGCTCTTTGCAGGGACTGAGCACTGAAGCGCAAGTTCAGGCATTGAACGGCGAAAAGCCTCTGGACAAACAGATACTTCAGCTTGATCATTGTGATCAGTCGGGGATTGTGAATGGACTGACTTGGGGTCCATCTGCTTGAAGCGGAGGTCGAGCTCGTGTTTGGTCCAGAAGCCGGAGGATCGCTGGTCTGCGCCGCCGCCGCCGGGGTGACTCGACACCGAGATGAACGGCCGGCAGAACGCGAACAGCACCTGAGGGCAGCGTAGGAGTCACGCACGTCGCATCGAGTGGTCACCAAGTCGACAAACCATTTTAGAAAGCTATTTGACCTGAACCACTGGTCACTCACCTGACTAGAAGTTCTTGTTGACTTGCACGCGCGCGGCAACCAACGCATGTGTCCTGTGCAGTGCATCTTCTGCAAAAAATTCAGCGACTTGCAGGCACCAAAATACCAAAACACTCAAAGATCCAAAAAAAACGTTCAGAAGTTTGGAGAAATAATAATCTTGGAATTTGAGTGGAATGAGCTCGCGCGTCGCACCAGGTATCCGGTGGTGGTTCCGTTGAAGCACTTGATGCGGATGAGGAAGGAGACGGTCCTGCACCACGTCCCCGCGTCTCCCTCCGCATCCACCGCCGCCGACCGGCTCCGCACCTGCAAGAGACATGGACATGCTGGAGAAAGCTGAGAGAACTTGCTCGAAGCAAACGCAATCGCATTGGCTGCACCCACGAGACAGACAACCGCTGAATTCGCAGAAAACCAATAATCGTTTCCAGTTCCATCATCCCATTTTAAACGTTGCCAAAGCTCTTTTCCTTCAAATGTCAGCTTTGGACTGAGACACCGGAGAAGTTTCACGCGCATTCCCATCTTGGCTGGGAGGAGAAGGCAGCTTTGGAATTGTTCTTGACCCTCTCGCGACAAACGAGCCTTGGTGCTCACCTGGCTGCGCCGGCAGCAGGAGCGCGTCTGGTTGTTGAGCGGCGGGATGGAGCCACCAGGCGGCGCCAGCGTCTCCTCCAGCACCGTCTTCAGCTCGTGGTGGTCGTCCGGGTGCACGATCCCGTACACGCAGCGCTGCATCAGGTCCACCTGCGGTGACGCGGAGGCGAGCTTGGGGACAAACGTTTCTGGTGCGCTTGACATGGAATGCTTCAAAATTTTTGTTGTGACCCCAGACGGGTTCAGCAGAAATTGTCTCTGGAGATAGGGAGATTGGGACACTAACAACGTCTTTGCGAAACTTCAAAATCACAAGGCGGTCTTCTTCTGGGACAACAGACGAACAGTTATAGCCACCTCTCTTGGCAAGACCGTCGTCTCTTTCTTTACGAACATCGTTCTCGGCGCAAAGTGTGACTGCAGAACAAGTCTAGTCTCTTGTTCTGCATGCAGGAACGAACCTGGTTGAAACCGAGGCATTGCAGAATGTTGTTGGACACGAACAGGACCGTCCCGTCCGCAGTCAGGATCATGACGAACCCGTCCAAAGCCTGTGACAATCAGATAGCAAATCTGAAGCGTTTTGCTCCACGCACTCAGGGTTATTGGAATTTCACAGAACAACTTCAGTCTGCCGTGCACAAATGTGGAGTGACATGTCAGTTTTCACCTGAAGCAAGGCTGTTCCTTCAACGCTGGCGAAAGTCAGAGCTTCGGTCACAATTTTCCCCTTGGTACTCAAGGAAGACAGCGACACAGGATTGTCTCGGGGCGGTGGGTCGTCGGATGCTCCGATCCCAGCTGCTGCAAAATTCACAACCAATTTTTGCTCACAAAGAATTAGTTTTGCTGAATGTGCAAGTTTGCTCGTTTGGTATGGAAGCCTTTCTGTTCCCGCTTTTGTGGAAAAGAAAAGACAAGAAAGGGTTTTTGGTCCTTGGTGCCAAGAGCCTTGATTCATTTGTTCCGAAACCGCGTCAAGCGGAAATGCAGACAAAGCGCGAAGTTTCCTGCCACACGGGATATTGCCTTTCACTGGGTTCTAATGAAAATCCTCCGCTTTAATCAGATCTCACTTACAACACCGATTGATTGTCTCAATAACCTCATAAGACACGGTATCCTGGGGCTGTGTCAATAGACTCAGAAAGCGGAGAGGGGCTGGAGCTAAGCCCAGCTTATGGGGCCTTCATTTGTTCCTGAATTGTAAATGAGGCTCAATGATGTTGACATGACTGTTTTGACTTTCTACGCGCAACCAATCCTGTCTTGATTCACTTGTTGCTGAAGAGGCAAAGACCCGTCTGGATGAATCTCTTGTTGCAGCGCTATGTGCATTTCCTTCACACGAACTGCAGAAGCACTTCATGCGGAAACAGCAGCGGTGAGTCCGAATGTACAAAATTTGGAAATTTTTGAAAAAAAGATTTTACTGGTGAGGCCCTTGAGTCGTTTGCCCTGTATCAACTGCAAAGTCAGCTCGAGCCTCCACTCAATTGTTCTCGGTGACGGGTTTACACGCGCGCTGTTTGCTCGGGACGGATGCTTGTTTGCTTCCCTCGACCCTCGCGCTCACCCGCCCGCCATGTTGACCGAAGCGAGAGACCCTCATAATCTCAGGATATTAACAAACCAACAGATTGAGTGAAATAATCCGTCCGCGATTCGGTAAGCTACAAGTTGTAGATCCAGAGAATCAATTTTGTTGGAAACAGCACCACAAAACTGCTCAGAACGAAATTGTGTTTTTCCCTGCAGAAGACTGGTACAGGCAAAGCTCCAGCCTTTCAAGAGCAAAAATCAAACTGACGTCTATTTCGCCTCAAATTTCAAAGCGAAAAACAGCTGCTGAAAAGGGTCCCGTCCCAAAAATGACGTCAGGCGTTGACTGAACTTGGCCACGGAGAAGCCACACTCCAAGTTTGGAAAAAGAAGTCAACACGTCAAAGTGAAAAAAGCAACGTCTTGTGGCTGCACAAAAAACAAGGAATGTTTCTTTTCGGAGAGAGAGAGAGAGAGAGAGAGAGAGAGAGAGAGAGAGAGAGAGAGAGACCCATGTGAAACCCCCATGACACAAGAGCCTGCGAACCTCTGAGGAAGAGCTTGGTCCTGAAGAAGGCGATGACGAGTCTGAAGACGGTCTGGCTGTCGAGTTTGCGGTGCACGGAGACCTTGTCGACGGGCAGCAGATCCTCGAGCGCCTTCACCTCGCTCCGCAACTTGTCTCGGTACCGCTTCGACTTGTAGCTTCAACGACACAATGTTTATTGTCGTTACAGCTTGACTTTGCGAAGTGCAAAACAAAAATCCAACTTGTACCAGAATGAATCGGGTGGGCTTGAGGCGACACCCCCCCCCGCCGAAAAAAAGAATTCCCCACAAATTTTGTGTTTGTGCTGATATTTTAAAGTTGGGATCGGATTCGATTGGCAGTCGGAGCCCATCAACAAAAATCGCAGATCTGCGACTTTCTCAAGAGAAATATCTTCGGGCACAAATGTGTGACATTTTTTCACCCAACATACGTGCACTTGGAAGGTTGAGTTGCTTTTGTCCTGAGTAGCCTCTCCGCCTTTTTCCCAAACCACAAGTTGCAAGAACTTCCAAGTTTGAACTCGGCTCACCTGGGATCGATCTTGCTGGAGTTGGCGGAGGATGAGGACGAGTCTTCCGTCGCGTCCGTCTCCGCTGCGCTGGGCTCAGGTCCGAGGGGACCGGGCGGAGCGCCGTCACGCGCAGCCGGAACCACCTCCATCGCGCCCCCAGCTGTGCCTCGATTCCTCAGCCAGAACACGTCAAAGTTCTGATTCTTCGTCCGAAATTTTGCATTTCACAACTTCTGGCCAAAAGGGGACGGGATGACAGAGGATGACAGTTTCTGTCGTGGAGATAAGATGTAATCCTTGGGCGCAAGTCTCCTTCCCAAACCTGATGAAATGTAACTTTCAGGACAAAAGTTCTCAAAAGTCCCAATCTTTTTGTCTGAATGACACACCAAATTTATACTGCGAGCAACTTCAGCAAACTTTTCTGACTCGTGGGCAGAGACCGAACTCTCCATCTAATTGGCTGCGCGATAAGCAAAGTGTGTTGATTGGTCGGTGGAGCAAATACGAAGCAGCGATAAGAGACGAGCGCAGTCGTCAAGTCGTCACTCGTCCGCGCGGTGCAGATAATTGGACACCACACATTCAACATCACTTTTCACAAAATCACAACCAAAAGGCTCCATGTGCGCCTCAAACGAAACACCCAAAAATGTTGCTGGACATTTGAGGCAAGGATTTCCAGTGAACTGTTTTTGTTTTCCACTTTTTACTGAAAGGCTCTGATGTCCATAAATGGACAAAATTTCCACACGAATTGGAAAAAAAGTTCCACAACAAACACGAGCTTTTCATGCAGAATCCTTGGCTTCTCGTCACCAAGTTGCGCTCCATCTGTGGTCATTGGGTCACTGCTTGCAGAGGAATTATCAGTGGAGCAAGTCACAACAACGTGATGGCAACTTCAATGGGACAAATGTTGACAAAGTCATTCAGTCCATCTCAGATTTGACATCAAGTTATTGAAACTCAAGGTTTGCGCCAGACCGTTCAACACAAGTACTGATTGAACTCGACAACGGGGTTGGGAAGTACGCGCGGACCGCTGACTTGTTGCTGTGGCTGGGTCGCGGCAAATTGCCATGACGACTACCCTATTGTTGGGTGGAAAGCTGCTTCAACGTTTTACGCCAGACTGTAAAACCCCGCGACCCCTTCTGAGATCCAACTGCATGGGTGACATTTTTGGACAAGAACAAGCGCAAACAAAAAGTTGTCAGCTGCCATGGAGCGCTTATCTTCGCCCGGTTGATTAATCACCCCAAACAACTGCATCAAGTAGGAGATAATTGCGCAAATTGTTTTTCCTTCACAAACTCGGTGACGCCTCCTTGCGCGTTGCTGCACAGAGGCGACGACTCTCGATGATCTTGCGCAGCTCCGCTGAGGTCGGCAAATCAAAGCTGTCCAGAAGTCAATTCTCACGCGCACAAATTTGGCCACACAAAGACACGAATCTGTCTGACAAGTACGAATGTATGAGGTTCTGCAGTGGGTGTATGGACGCTTGTCACGGGAACAAAATCGATATTTCTGTTTAATTTTTCGTTTCTCGAGAAAAAGCACTGTCCCTCAAGTTATATACAACGCATCGAATCTGGGTTGCACGGCGGAAGAACATTTGAGTTCGACCGAGTTGCAAAGTCTACACAATCGAACATCGACACACCGGCACACCTGGTTTGGCAAAAATTTTGATTAGCACATAATTCATAAGCAATCACTCGTAATTACCTCTCTCCTCCAGCACTTGACACAGTCAAGAGCAAGCAAAACGACGGCCGGTCTTGATTGAGCGCCCACCGCTCCACTGCTGTCGAGATGGAGAAAAAACTAGAGATCAATATTTTCATTTTCCTCAAACTTCAGCTTTTTCACAACTTGTTGTCCAGGACCCAGCTTTGCAGTATCCCAATAACACACGGAGTCTGAATGTGTGTTTCGGCTCCCTGAATTACATCCAGCCCTTTACCTCAAACAGCGAGTCACAGACAGCAAGACATTCACACACACACACACACACACACACACACACACACACACACACACACACACACACACACACACACACAAAGCTTTGGGAAACATGGTTTGTATTTTCCCTCACGAAGATATTTGCGAAAAATTTGCTGCATTACCCACAACAGCATCCAATTTTGGCCCCAGGCGCGTTTTTCACCTTTTGCGTCCCAACAAGCGCACGGCAAAGTTCTCATGGAACCTTTGCAAATGGCAATACTCGTTGAATTGGAAAGGGTGTTTGTCAGCTTAGCGGATCCAGGGTTGATTTGGAGGGGCGACCTCAGTCTCAAGCGGCGTCCAACCCCCGAAGGTTCACATCAATGAGGTAAGTATGATTTTCAGTCTGCTCGGTCTGCTGAAGGCGTATGTCTCTCGCTTGTGGGTTCGTCCCTGCAAAGTCACCAACATTTGAGTGTGATGGAGATTTAGATGTCACAAGAGTGAAGACGAACCATTTTGGTCGCAATCGACAAAACTTTTCTTCCAGGATTTCGACGCACTATCCTCATCGGAGTTCTTTGCAACAAAAGTTCAACCAAATAGCGCGATGAGAGCTGTGCGTGGTTTGATTTCAATTGCCAAGGTCCCTGTTCCCACGCCTTTGGCTTCGCACCGAAAGCTGGGGACCCATCGAATGTGAATATCCCAACTGTGATCAGAGTGAGACTGGTGAACAACAAAATAGGACAGAGGAAATTCAAGCTTGATTTGTGGTCACATTGTCCGCGCTGTAGTTCTCATCAAACTCTTCGCTCACTGATTGTCTATAATTGTCAGCGAGTTGCAAAAACGTTTTGGTGTCATGTGATGAGAAGGATCATGTGACCTCGTCGAGCTAGAAGGGTCATTCTTGTATCGATACCTGTTCTCAGCTCGGAATACTCCTGTTGCAAGACCAAAATGTTTGCACGATAATCAAATTACAACTTGCAGTTTTAACATTATTTTATATGTACTACAATATGCGACACAAGTTTGTGATATCTCATTTGTCTGTGGTTGTCTTAATTTTGTGTTAAACGGTGCTGCTCACCACCGTAACCTCCTAAATTTCGATACAACAGCACAATGATGGATTGAAACTGAGAGAAACACAGGTAGTCTCTGTTATTTGACGGTTTCTGTCCTGCCTTTCCCACCGTGTTCGCCATTCTGCTTGTGTGAAGACAAACAAATCAACTGTTCATCAGATTTTGTGGCTGATAGATTAAATTGTGCGCACTGAGGTCGTCAGTGACGTCTCGTGATGAATGGTTGTTTCTTGGGCATCTGCTGTTGTTGATGTCTGTCAAAAAGTTCAGCTGAAAAGTGGACCACATTGCGCAGCGAAGAAAGACAAGTCTTCAGCCAACAATTTTTAATTCAAGAGTGATGGACATCTGGTCGACGAACCCGAGCGACAGCGAGTCGCTGATTCGCTCCCGAGATCGCCAGTCTGGAGCCAACCCCAGCAGCGCGCAGGGACCGCGCTCCGTCCAGGGAGAGGAAAATGCACCGCAAACGGAGGTTTGTTGTTTCAGACTTTCCTTCCCCTCCATTCCAAAGTGTTATTTCAGCCAGGGTGTGTGCACGGGCACTTGTCTTCAGGTCCCCACCACAGGCAGTTTCAGCCAGGGTCTACTATCCGTGGGTTCGCAAGGCCGATACCTTCAGAACCCCTTCCCCAGCAAAATGTTTGCAAGGCTTCAAAATGTTGACAAGGCTTCAGCAGGATCAGAACTCGGGATGCCTTTGCCCCCCCCCCCGCTCACATGGGGAGGACATTTTCTCACCTAAGCAGAATTTATGTCATCACTGGCAGTATTGACCACGATTGCTCATCCCGGCCCCAGAATCGTGTTTCTACGTCGGCCAGTGTTCTTGCTTCGACTGTTTGTCCTGCCAGTACATGCCATATTTTGAAAAGACTGGTTGTTGGCCACCAGTGGATTCAGAATTTTGCGCGTGTTGATACTAATTTGATCATTTTGCGACCGACCTTCGTTGCAGGTTTGTGTGTATGGACAGCGGTGGTACATTCTCTTCGTCTTCTCAATGGTGGCGTTCAGTCAGGGTGGTCTGTGGAACACCTGGGGTCCGATCGCAGCGAGCTCCGAGTGTGCGTTTGGATGGACTGATGCCACCATCGCACTCATGGCAAACTGGGGCTGTATCACCTACATTGTCAGTGAGTGATTTTTCCGTCAACAAATTGCTGCAGTTGCACTAGAGTCCGTCTATTTCGTGTCGAACCGTCAGTTTTCCTGCAACCGGACTTTGATGGGCAGGTACTCCCTTCCTCACGTGGCTCATGGACGTCAAGGGACTGCGTTGGTCGACGCTAGTCGTTGTCAGCCTCACAACGGTCGGAATGGGGTTGCGTTGCATCACGTCTTCCACTCCAGTTGCCACCTACCTCATCCATGCCGGGCAGTTTCTCAACGGGATCGGTGCGTGGTGTTGCAATTTTGTCAACTGCATCACAATTACTTGGCAAATTGTGGTGCTTCTCATTCTGTGGTCGCATTCAAGGGAAACTTGGTTGGTCGTGACATTTCGCAACGTGCTTCCTCTCACACAGGTGGACCCGTTGCCATGGGAGCAGCCCCGTTACTGTCCTCGACGTGGTTTCCTGCTGACGAACGCACCACGGCAACTGCCATCGCGACGGTCATGAACGGAATCGGCGTCAGCGTTTCATTCATTATCGGTGAGAGGCTCGTGTGAGCGGAACTGAAAAACAAAAATCCCGGCTGTGTGCGAAAAAGCACGAGCTGTCAGAACCGGTTCTCCTTCCGGACTTGTGCGCTCAGCGAATGTTCTTTTTCAATTCGATTTTTGGATTTTAAGAATTGGTTTGTTTGTTTCAATTGTGAAATTTTCATGCAGGTCCTCTGTTGGTGCCCGATGTTTCGAACCACACTCAATGCCTCGGCAACTTGTCACTGGTCAACAATAATCACACAGAAGTTCATCACATCAGAGTACGTTCTGGTCTCGTTTGTCTTGGTTTCAGTCTTAAGTGTTTGTTTATTGCTTGACAAAGACGTGCAAAATTTCTGTTTTAGGCAAGCATCATGCGACTCATGTACTATGAGTTCGGATTCTGTCTACTGCTGCTGTTGTTGGTGCTGATCTATTTTCCTCACAAACCACCAAAACCCCCATCTGTTAGCGCTTCCATTCAACGCGTTGATTTCAAGTGAGTACGGTTGCACTGTGTTGTGAACAGGAAAGCCAAAGAATTTTGACTTGACCAATCTGAAAACAAACGTGCCCACCAGGTGACATTTCTCTTCACAATTGATTGCAGACGCGGAGTCATAGACTTGTTCAAACACCCGAAGTTCTGGATGCTGGGAATACCGTACGCTGTGCCGGACGGTTTCCTCAACTGCTGGCTCACAGTGCTCGATGTCAATGTGAAGCCTCTCGGTGTCTCTCAAGATACAGCTGGTGAGAGTCGCCTTTGGACCCAAAGAATTTTATTGGTTTCAAGCGTGGTTTCTATTTTTCTGTGCAATCGTTCTTACATTGCCTGAGTGCTTCTGTGTTTTCTTTTCCCAGGGTGGATGGGCTTCTTTGCGTCTCTGGCAGGGAATGTTCTCGGTGTTATCGTCGCGTTCTTCTCCGATATCTTCAAACGGAGAATGAAACTCTTGGTCATTGTACTTTACGTCATTTCTGCAGGTTGGTACAGCACGTCGAAAAGTTGTGTTGTGTTGTGTTGCGCGAAAGCGATTCTCAAAATTATGGACCATCCTGCGTTAGAAAAGTCGGAAACCCGAAAATTTGAAGTTCTTTCCACGCGTCTTTTATTTCAGCTGCTTTTGCAGTGTTTACCTTGGTCTACGTCAAAATAGTTCCATTGAGTGTTCCATTGCTGTACGCTAGTGTTGTGATAGGTAAGCGGTGCTTTTCCCAATTGAGAACAGAATTTTACCACATCAGAAACCTTCAGAACGAAGAAAACACAGACGTTCATTTCTCGTTCAATCCATAGGAACGATGACCATGATGGGAGCTGTGCCGCTTTTCTTCGAGTTGACCTGCGAGTCGACGTACCCCATCGCAGAAGGCGTCACCAACGGCTTCCTCACGTGGCTCAACAACATCCCTGGTCTCATTCTGCTGTCGATCCTCATGGACCAAAACATCGGTGAGTACCTTCCAACTTTCCACGGAAACACGCCTGGAAAGGCTCGTGTAAATATCGTGCCCACTCCCTCCGCCTCCACCTCCACACTTCCGGTTTGTGTTCAGCTTGCGAAGTTGAACATTCCACACGTCTTTCAGGGTCAGCCTGTGCTGTGCACTGGCAACAGGTTGACGTTGTGATCACCCTGATCTTAACTGGGGGCGGGGAGTTTGTAATCACGACCAAGAAATTCTCAGTGGTGTCAAGGGTACTCTAATTTCTGCTGAGGATGTCGCCGGGGGTCACCATGAGTCACTGTTGAGTCGCTGCTTAGCCCGTGTGGGAGATGTGTGATCACTGCGATATTCTTTGCAGTTACCAGTCGAAGGAAGCCACTCAGCATTGACCAGGGATGACCACAACTGTTCTCGGTTGTGGTATCCTTTACTCACCACCACCAATTTCTCAGTTGTGGTCACCCCTGATCATTGAGGACAATTTCTTGGTCGTTTCCCCCTCTCCCCCGCCTCGCCCGCTGAGACTGAGTTGAGATCAGTCTGTGGCGATTGGCATCACGACGCGCCTGTGTTCAGAGCGCTGTATTCTCATGATCAGCTCCTCAAAGCCTCAGTCATGAGCATCCATTCCTGTTCTGTGAAGCTGAACACGTTGCAGTTTTCTGCGTGTGAGGTGCGAGGAAGAATACAGAAGTGCAATTGAATTGAGGGATTTTTCATCGAACACTGACAACAAACAGTGATACCGTAGACATTTTACACATGCCGAATTCGGTCAGGGTATTTTGTTTTCTCCCTTCAAGAAGGATTGTGTCTCCCAGGTCCAAGAAGACGTCTCCACAGCACTTGCGTGCATTGAAAATCAGCTTGATTATCTTTGAATGAAAAATTGTTGAGATGTCAACGCAAGGATGAAAAGAAAAAAATCGATTGACGTCTCTTCCTTTGTGCAGATCAGTGGTCATATAGTTGGTGGGTAAGCCCCACAGTAATATTTCTTCTGGGGCTGAAGTGCGAAAGGAAGTGGTTTCCCTCAGCTGTTCACTTGTCAGCAATTTCAATAATTTTGAAACACGCCTTGTGAGAGGTTCCCCTCTTCACAGCGACCTGCTGACAAAATTCCCTAGATTATGCTGTTCTTTTGGAAATTGTCCGTGTCTTTGTTTCATTCTACATGTCACACTCACATGAACACAGCTTGTCCCGTGCCAGACACAGATCTGCATGGAAAAGTGAAGGAGAAGAGTCACACTTTGTGGCGGTTCAAAGGTGCTGAAAGGTGTCTCAGAAATCAAATTCACCAAAGTTGCAATCAAGTGATGCTGTGACAAAGAACTGTGGATTTGGGAGCAGGGCACACAAAAACAGCGTCTTTGCAGTCGTAGCTCTGAGTGACCCTGGATCTGCAGGCTGTTTTCTTCCCATGCGTTGTGTGCGATCATCTTTCTTTCTGTGCCTCAACTTGTTGTTTGTTGTGAGATTCTCTTTTCAGTTTTCGTTTGGTGGTTGTTATGAATGTCGAGGAAACAACAATTGCATTGACCGGTGTCAGTGAAATTGTGGCCCAAGAGAGCGAATCAAGGAACGTTTCTCTTTGGAATGCAAAATATATGTGAATGATTGCATTGGGAGTCCAAGTGGCAATGTGTGACACACTGAAAATGGCTAGCTGGCTTATCATTGATTTGTTTGACGTTGTCTTGGATGCAGATAGTTCTCTGATTCTCTGTTGCTTCTTTTGTGCCAGAATTATTTTTGTGTGAACAGTTAAAATGAAAGCAAGACAACTCATTTGACCAAGAGCTGATAAAAATATTGCAATGTGTTTCATAAGTGTTGCTTCTCCTGATCCTACAAACATGGAACACATGCCATTTGGCAGGTACCCATCAAAAAACCAAGTCAGAACAGTGATCATAATGGAGATAGATTTGCAAAAGGTTTCCATAATCAGGATGTTCTTTTGTACAAACTTAGTTTTCTTGAAGCAAGTGTCAAAAGGCTGTAAAATTACCATCAAGACACTGAAAAGAAAGAAAGAAGAACAGGCGACAAAACAGTGTGGTCAAAGAACAAAACATGTGCTGTGAAACATGGCACACTTGATCTCCAATGTGTGTTCTCCAGAATGTAGCGTTCACCGAAATGCCAGTCTGCAAAAATTAGCACGACAAAATATATGCTGAGGCTTGTGTCCGTCAGGCTGATAGCTACAACGGACGTTCCGAAAGCTCCCGTTTTCTCCAATTTTCTTTTGTATGACATTTGCTGAAGTTTCACAGCAAAAAGACTGAGAGTGAGAATTGAGCCTGTCACAAAATATGTGCAGTACTTCAATGCAGCGACAGGAAGAATGGGGTGACACAGTGCAGGGAACTGTTGTGCTTCTGCAAAACATTTGGTTCCTTTGGGGACAAAGCAACAAGTGGAGTCATTTGCAGCTTTCAAATATCTTGCTTCAAAATGTTGTAAACAGTTCACATCAAAAGAGGAGAATGAATTGTTGATCAAAGAAAGAAAAACAAGACCTGCTGGTAACTTAAAAATTAACATCACCAACGAGTTGTTTGATATGTCCAAAATTTGAAGGTTTTCTAGACACAGAAAAGTGACCTTTGGTATCACTGAAATTTTGTTGTGGGCAAGGGTGATACGAGTAAGCCGAGGAGAATCATCAAAACAAGAAACAGAAATGGAATCCAAAGAATTGGATCTGGCATCCAGTATAAGCAGACCTGGCAAAGCTTTGATTGCAAGACAAAAATTCTGAAGTTTTGAGTCTGTGACAGACAACAGCAACACCTTCTCAAAAACGCCTTGAAGCAGTTGACCTTTTTTTTAGTTTGGCTTCTGTCAAAAACACTGCATAGAAGGGCAAATTGTTTGTTTCTGGGAGTTGATGTCCAAAATCAAAACATCTGATCACAAATGTCAAGCACCTGCATTCAGGCAGACAAGAGTATTGTTTGAGAGAGCACAACATTTCATCTTCTGAAAAAGGGCAGTTGTCTTCCCCATCACAAACTCTACCCAAATGAACACAAATCTGTGTGTCTTTGCACTTCATCATTCCAGAACAGTTTCTGACTTGGGAACACTCATATTCCTTCAGTTCGTCGTATCCTTGAGGGCAATCTATTCTTCCATCACAAACGTAGTTCCAGGGAATACAATATGCCCTGTGGCATTTGAACATCATGTTGCATTGAAATACTTTGCAGTTTTGTAAGTGTGCTCCATTTCGACAAAACTTCAGAGTTTTTTGGCTCAACTCATATCTGCAAATATCTGACACGTTGTATGACAGAAGCAGCACCTCTTCCATACAGGACAGTGTGTTGTCAGTGTTCTGTGGCATGATTTTAGTCCCACTGCTAATTTGTTCATGAGTTGTACCGTCCACTGTGTGCACATACTTGGAGCACTCACCATTTCTATTTTGGAAGTAAAAGTCAGTACATTGTGTTTGATTTTCATTTTTTAGTCTCTTACACTATGGGATGTAGTCCTCATTTGGTTCACACGTACAGCCTATTTCATCTTCACCAGCTGGGCAGTCAGTCTTGTTGTCACAAAGACCAGTGATTGCCACTGAGGAATTTGTGCTTTCACAGACAAAAATATGTTGATGCCTTGAAGTTTTGTGCAATCTCTCTGGAACAACATAGATTCCTTCTGACCTATTCCTTGCCAAATTTGGAAGCCATCTGTATTCGAACAAGGTGAAGTATTTGATGTAAACCAAATACTTTTCAAATTTATCAAAATATACTCTTGGGAAAATTGTTTGGACAGCTTCGAACAAAAATTGAAGATTCTTTATTGCATCGAAGCCAAGTAGCTTGTGCTCATCTGACGGAAAATGGTATCTCTTCTTGACCTGTTTGAAATGAAAACAAGTTTCTCCCCAAACAACACAATACTTCTCAAAGATTTGTGTTTTTTGTTCATGATTTGAAAGAGTTAGCTTCCAGGTGTTTGGTATGCTACAAAGGATGTGTTTCAGCAATATTTGTGTACATTTCACTGCTATCCAGTAAGGATTTACCAGATCAAAAAGGGACATAATTGTGCAAGAAGCTTCTGCCTCAGTTGTTCTTGTGCTTACACCATTCAAGTTTAATTCCTGCATTGAAGCTTGGAACGTGTAAGAGCTTGTTTCATTGGTTTGCCAGGACTGCCTTTGAACCATTGTTTTGAATGTAACCATGAATTGCAAATCTGTAAATACTTGAAAGGAAATTGGATCTTTGTTCTCCCAAACGAGTCTCTGCAACAATCGGAAAAAACATTTTGTACACGTTAAGACGCTGGGTGAACGAAAGGATTCATTGCTTACTGCAGGTGTACCTTTTTGCTTCTGAGCAATCCAATAAAAATGGTTGGAAGTGGAGGAATACTCTTTTCCAGTTTCATGAGCCCAAACAGGTGAATGAGTTTTGCTTTTTGTGACAAAATTGGCAACGAACCGCCAAATAGTCTGCACTGTTTCGATGCATAAAACCATGAGAAAAAGTAGTTCTGAAACTTGTGCTCATTCTTCATTTTCATGGGTTCTAGAAACAAAAGGGAGCCTTTGGTTTTGCCATGTTCGCTGAAATTTAAGCATTGAAAAGGGGCCGGATGTTTGATTGGTAGATCTATTTGTTTGCACTTGAGTGTTTGTTTCAAGGGGACATAGCTATGTAAATCTGTCAACCAAGACACATGTAAGCTTTCCACTGCCACTCCACTTTTGACCTTTGTCTGAGAAAAATTACATGTTGTCACTTTTTCAAAAAGAAGGGAAATCAAGTAACGTTCCAGCTGTTTGTTCCTTTCAGAACTCTCTTCTGAACTAGTTGTGGTTGATGTCCACGTGCAATTGGCATCAACACATTCGAAGCCCACATTTACTTTGGCTGAAATAATGCCTGATTGGTTTTTCTTCACTTGTAGAAGTACTGCAAAATCAGAGCTGTCAGAAATTTTTGTCAGTTGATAAAGATGATTCTTTGATGACACCAGATGCTCATTCAAATATTTCGAATAAAAATGAGTCAGTGTGTTTTCATCAGAAATTTCATCAGTTAAACATATCATTAATGTCAATCCAGCTCTTGCTTATTTCATTGAAAATGCTCCTGTTGTAAAAAATGGAAAATGCAGCTGAGAACCTACTAGTGGGTGAGTGTTCAAAAGCATGAAATCTGAAATAGATTTGTTCTGATTCAGCATATCTTTTGGCAATAGCACATTTTGTGTGTCTCAAATTGGTGTCAATACTTGTGCAATCTGGTACGAGACTGGAATATGATTCATTTGCATTTCTATTTTTGTGCAAGGTGCCAGCATATGAAATATTCCTCACAACTCCTTCAATCTGAAAATTATGTTGTAATCCTGCAGACAAAGAGAAACAGTAGTGTCACAACAACTGTCTCTTGGCAAGAAAAAAAAGAGTTCAAGGAAACAGACAAGTGGCAAGAAGTGATTGTTTACTCTCTTCAGATCATACAGCCAAATAAAATCCCACAAGTTCTGTTCTTGCTGGGGGAACAATGCATCTGTGGCAATGCTATTGAAACGCAATTGTGCAAATGCTTGTACTGACTGATCTACAAATTTTTAAGCAATCAGACAGCTGCATCTTGCCTGCTAAGTAGCCCTCGGCCCTGTGTTCAATCGTTGTGCCAATGATATGAATTGGCAAGTGTTGGAAAACCTTCAATGAACAGTTCATCCTCTGAAAATATTGATTTGAATTTTCGGGAAAAATTTCTTCAAACTGCACAACGGTACACTTTCTTCGAGGCACTTTCAGATGTAATGAAAATTGTTTCTGCTGAACAACGGAGTGAAAACTGCTGTGAAAGAGTTTGCAAAATTCAGACTTTATGTTTTTGTTATTCAACAAACAGTCAGCTTCAAAAGTGCAAAAGTTAATTGTGACTGAAGAACAGGACGTGGTGGAAATGGTGAATCGAAATGTCAATTTTCCATATTCTTTGTAGTTGTAAAACAAAATCAAAAGTTTGTTGCTTTTTGAGAACAGTGATCTCACCCTGTAACTTTTCTGAACAACGAGACAAGTGAAAAATGTCTGATGCCCTGTTGTCCCAGGAGAAATGCCAACAAAAACTAGAGGTTTCATAGGACCATCTCAAAGAGTGTCTGCTCCCCCAGCTTACGATGTCAAATGCAGCCATGCCAGCAAAGGTGCACAAAGAATTGTCCACTTCTCCAGTGAAGATGAACTCCTGTATTGTTACATTCAGATAACCCTTGTCTGCTTCATATGTGAAGAAACAAACACTTTCAAGTGCATTGCAGTTGCCATTGTTGTGCTTCAACACAACCCCTCTCTTAACATTCCTCTGCAGCTCAAAGTAAAGAACTTTGGCTTCAAACATCATCGTTACTTTCATGTCACGCGACCAATGATGAACAATGCACTGGAAAGACGTTGAATCTACAAATCTTTGATTCCATAATGATTTCATTTCAGGAGACTTCTCACCTGGCCCATCAAAAGTTTGTCCCCACGAAGGTTTCCGAAAAAACACAACTGAATCTTTCCTGACTACTACATGATGAAGGAATATGAAAGTGGACTTTGGGTGCACAAACCAAAACCATTTGGGTTTCATGTGGGGACGTTTTAATCTGAAACTATAGGCCTGTGTACTGATGATACCAGCATCCATCACACAATATGTCATTTCTGCGCTGAACCTTGTGTACTGCATTCTAAGGATTTCAATTTTGGCATTTGGGGAATGAGGATAGCTGATGACATCAGAAAGAATTCCACAGTGCACAATTTTGTTTCCCATCGAACTTACTGCAACTCCACCAACAGGACATTTCTGTGAGCTCCTTTGGGTGTAAAATTTTATTGAAAAGAATGTGATGTTTACCCTCAATTTTAGGTCAAGTGTGAACAACCAAGAGAATTTCTTTTTGTTTTCCTTTTGAAACTTGTTGCTGTTGATGATGATTTGCCCAGCTGGTCTTGTCACTTCCGTCGCCCGAACAATCGGTTCATGAAACAACTTGTTGGTAAATGTGTCGAAATTTTTGGCAGTGTGGACCATATACAGCAAGAGGTTCTTTATGTGCACCAAGCTCAACTGCAGTCCAGACTCTTCCATTTGTTTTGTCACAACTCTGAACATTATGGTTTTCACATAGGAGCACCATCCTTTTGTTTTGAACTGTTTTACATAACTGTGAACATCTTGTCGTGCACATGTGGAGGTTGAGCAGGAAACAACAATTACTGCAGAAAACACTTGAAAACCAAACAACATTGTTCTGGAGCTCAGGTGCCAGAAGAAGATAAAATATAGACTTGGTGGTGTTTTCTCTCTTTCCTGTGCTGAATTAGTGTGCTTGACAAGGTTACTTCATGCCAAGATGATTCATGTCCAAAGACCAAAACTTCATTTGCTCCAAAGTATTGTTCAGAAAATTGCAACACATTTGGCCCAAATTAGTTTTCTCCGATTCTCCTGTTCTCACCTTCTTCAACAAGAAGCAGTGCTTTCGGCACCTGCAGGTACCAAATCCCATGTTTGGTGAAAAAGTTGAAAAAAATATTTTTGAAACCCTCCCGCTGTCAAATTTGCTGAACCATTGACAGGAAGCGATCTGTGAGTGTTGAACGATGTTGTGTGAACTGCTTCTTTTGGGGATTGTTTTGGTTCACTCCGAGCTCAGGCGCAATCGATCAATCAAACGCTAACTCATGAATTTAAATGTCTTGCCAATTTTGCTTCTGGGAACTTGAGGCAGTCAACAAAGAGACAAATCTGCTGGGGGTGTAAATTAACCAGATGATCACATTCATAAACTGCTCATGCCTGTGTGTCAGAATGCTGTTGCAACGGTGAAACAAAAACCCATCGTTTCTGCCAGGCCCTCCGCACACACACCGCGTCGAACCACGCTTTGAACAGCGACACGCTGTGTGCACGCGCGTGCATGGTTCCATGCTCGGTGTGTGCCACCAGCTTCATTCGCAGTACTCGTGGGTTTGCCTTATTTTTTTGGTCAGAGGAGCTTCCGTTTGTGGCAGATAAGGTTTGCACAGAAACGTGCTTTTCTGTGCGTAACCTGGATGTTTCATCAAAATCACCTGCCCACGCGAATCCTGACTTGTCACAGTTCGATTGGATTGACCCAAATCTTTCGTACCAAACACATCCCGAGTGCACGAAGGTGTGACTGAGCCAGCAAATACACCAACAAAATGTTTGGCAGCTTGACCAAACCGTCCCATATGAAGTATGCACAGTTATCTTTTGAACCCCTGGTCTTGAAACAGCAGAGATTGTCTGGACAAAATCTTGGTGTCTGAGTCATTATCTTCACAAGGTTGGAATTGTCTTGACCTTTGCATTTGCCATTGATAAATTTGAGGAAATTGATACTTTGCAGAAAGAAAGGTTTGCGTTTGGCCAACAGTAAAGTGAAGAACAAGAACACCGATCATGCAATATGAGAGCATTTCCTGTTGGGAACAAAGTGGCTCTGAATCAGGGTGAGGTCCGTCAAGACGTGGGGCAGGTGGTGTGGTTTGTCAAGGACCTTTCTCTCAGGTGTGGATTGATCTTGTTTTCAAGCGCGCGGTCCGGCTTTGCCGATAGGACGCGCGCTTATTGTAGTCACCATCAGTCTGTGTATGTGTGTGGTCGTTTTTGGTTCACTTACCCAGGGGGAGGGAACTGAACCATCACAAAAATTTACCAGGATGATTTTCATGCCATTTTGAGCAACTTTCATTTTTGGGCCAAAGTTCAATTTACCCTCCCCCCTCCCATAAATGGTCAAATTTAGAAAAATTTTCAAATTTTTCGCAAATGGCCTGAAAATGACTTTGGTGAAGTTTTACAATAGTTCAGTTACCCCACCACCACGAATGGCCAACTGGCCAACTCAACCATGGTCAGAGCTCAGAGCTCAGAGACAACTGGCCCGTAGGAGACCGCGCGCTTTTTAGGCGGTAGCCTTCTTGTTAACTACTGTGTTCCAAAATTGGAAACTCAGGGAAATGCTCACCAAAACATTTTCCAACAACAAATGAATTGGGACTGCAGCACAGGTGTGCACACTCGCAACTCAGATCTCTGAACCACTGTTGCCAGTCATTCAACAATTCGTGTCTTGCATGTGTTACTGTGGAACACAGCAGGACGAGCACCTGGAGTTGTTGGTAAATATTCAGTGACAAAGGACCTTTGCAAGAGTTTGAAAAAACTTATTTTCGTTTTTTGTCAAGTTTTCAAGAATAAACGGACCAAATGTTATGTCAACCTTTCCTCAATTTTTTGCAGAACAGTTGTGACCAAAGCACAAACGCAAAAACCTTCTTCAGATGCTCTGAAGTTTTGTCGGTCTCAGATTTTCCTCAGTGCAAAAAGCACGGTCACAACATCTGAAAAAAGCAAAGAACATTCAGCAGGTGCTTCTGACGACATTGTTTTCTTCGTGTTGATGTTTGACATGTTCACCTGGCATATGAGAATAGATTTGGTGATATCTGCTTTCTTGAAAACCAGGAGCCCCACTTGTTGCTGGAGTGAAGGTCGTGGAGTTTGTTGCGTACTCAGAAGTCTTCCAGGATGTGTTTTCTGCAACTCACATGGAAAACAATGCAATGAACAAACAATCCATGAAACTGTTTGCAAGTCTTTTTCAATCTTATGATGTCAGAAAAGGCAAAAACCTGTTTGGCAGTCCATGGTCAAGTTGAACAGTGAGACAAAAACGTCACTTTTGATGGACTTGCATTTTGGCTGCATAAGTTTGAAATCTGATTTCGCGTCGAAGAATTGTTTGATCAGACACGCGTTGTTACATTCCAGTGGGTTTCCTGTGGTGAAAATTTCCAGTGCAATTCCTTTTCCCCTTGTGTGACTTTGAAACATGTCTGGTGACACACTTGCCATTCTATTGTGGTGCAGGTAAAGATATTTCAGCCTTGGCATTTCAGAGAAGGACCCCTTTTCAATGAGGTTGATTTGATTTCTGCTTAAATCTAATGATTTCAATTTTATCAAGTCAAGAAATTGTCCTTGTTGAAGAAAAGTCAATTTGTTACATCCCAAGGACAAAAGAATCAGATATTTCAAACCACGGAATGCTCCATGTTCCACGAAATCAATTTTGTTGTTCCCCAACTCCAAGTTTCGTAATCCTTGTTTTTGCTTTTGAAAATATTCAAAGCCATGATGTGGCAAAACTGAAATTTTGTTTCCTGTGAGGTATAGATCTTTGGTGTACACGATGTCCTTCCATGTGTTGCTGTCAAATTTGGTCAAGTAATTTCCTGTTAAATCTAAAGAAGCAAACCCAGAACAATGTTTTCCAAACTCAGAGAAACTACCAGGCACAATGTGAGTGTATCCCTGCTGTTGCACTCTTAAGTCACATTTGTCGTGTTTCTTGCTAAATTCTTGAACTTCCATCGGTGTCAGAATCTTGTCAGGGGTGCCTAATGGCATGTCAGCAAACTTGATGCATTTCGAAACTTGTTCCATTTTCACAACAAGAAGAAGATGCGTTAAAATTGCTGCGATGTCCTGATGCATAACAGATTTCACAGTGATCTCCTGTCAGGTGGTCTGTGGGAGATCTTTGCCCAAAAATGTTGTCTTTTTGTGAGAAATAAAACAACACTTGTCAGCAGAAGGAAACCGTGCCTTGAAAGGATTGACGGGTTTCTATTCTGGGTGCATGGAACAATGCTGCACAAAAATCACAGCATAAACTGCGGTGTTGATTGAAAATGTGTTGTGTACATTGTTTTGACATCCCATCAGCTTTTTCAATTTGCCATTTCATTTTCAGTGACGGAACAACGAAGTTGAAAGGGATATTGAAGGAAATGGATGTCGTCCTTCATAAGAAGCAAACCCGTGCACCTATCAGGACACATTTCAACCTCCAACGGGGGGTGTCATCGTGCACGACGTGTCCACACTGACAGGTGTTCTTGTTGACACTTGGTCTTGTTTTGTTTTCAGGAAAAGCTTGGACGAACTGGAGTCTTTTGGGCTGCATCGTGGCTTCTCTGCCGATCTTGTTCATTTTCAAGGAGCGCTATTCCCGTTTGGACATTGACACTCAAGTGCGGAAGGACAGTCGGGACTTGCTCAACTATCAAGTTGATTCTGCAGACACGCAACCCTTGCCTTCCTAGGAACAAAAATTGTCTCATGAGTCACTCAGGAGTGCGATGACTGAAGAGTAGACGCTGATAGGTGCAGCTGAAACAATCAGCTTTTGATAAACCTCCTGTTCACAGCTACAAGTTTTTTATGTTCTCGCTACATACCAACAACGGTTTCTGTGTTTCGGAAATTTGTCGAGTTTTATTTTCCACGATACCGCATAAAAATCTTTGTGGGTTCTGACAACGAGATGTAGAAAAATATTACAAAGTATCAGAAAAATTGCGAAAGGTTTGCAAGTCGTGTACGACTCGCCTTCACCAGCGAAACTCTCACCGAAGTCAAAACGGACCGCACAACATCGTGAATCTGCAACAACATTGAAAACGGGAAAGCAAAAGGTGACAGTGGTATGTGAAGCTGCTAACAACCATAACGGCAACAAAACGCAGCCAACATCGCTGGTCAGGAAGGGTTCAAGGGTTCAAGTCCTGATACGCGGACACAGGCTTGTCAGGACACATCCAGAAATCCCAAGTTCACGTTTGCAAACAAAGCTGATACAGCTTTCAGCAAAAGAAACCATCAAACCAAAGGATACTTCACTTGATGCACAAAATTATCACAGATGCATCAAAGGTGCAAAAACCCGACCCATCTCCCGCCGCTGACACATCACCGCAACACACCGACTTGGCACAGATCTGACGTGGATTACACCAGCCCGTCTCTCCCGTTTTTCATTTTCATGGAATCACAACACGAGTTAACAGCAAACCTGCGCACATAAAACACGAACGAAAAACAAAGTGTCAATCACATGCGTTCAACGCACATCCATGGATCAAAATGAGACGTTCTAAAAGTCGCAGCACGACATGACCATTGTAAACTCCCCGCAAGAGGCGCTTTTTTGTGGCAATAGATCTAGTATTTTTCATTGTCTGTGCTTTGCAGCAGATTTTGTTTCTTTTGGCCCTGCGGCTTGGGTGTGATATCAAACATACGGAGTTTTACGGCAAACATGTACTTTTCAACCAACGAAAGAACAACATACTCCCTACAGTTCGTGACAAAGACGATCTTCAACAAGAGAAACAGCCCCACACTCATAATATCTTGAATTTCTGTGATCAAAAATTATTCGTCACTGAAACTGCACTAATGCACAGAATGAACCATTCAACGTTTCAAAACAGCTGGTTCAGTTCACTCGAACCTGAGAAAATGATAGAATAGCTGAAAACTTCACATCACTTCACTTCACCTCGTGTTGACTGAGGTACACGGTTGAAACGTTTTCTTGAATCCATCCACAACGAATGCTTTCGCAAAATGTCGACAGCATTTGGAGTCACTTTCAATTTTTGTCTTCGTGAAGTCCTGACTAAATGACGTCTTTCAAGAGAATGTAGTCTTTGAGCGTGGGCGGCAGGTTGAGGGTCTGAACCTCGGTGTGGATGTGGTGCGACAGCAGTCGGCGGATCCGGATGCGACATAGCTGCTTCAGCTTGGTTGGTTTCGAACACATGTCAGCCAGCCACTTCATCAAGTCCTACAAAATATAATAAAAGTGGGCAAACCCCACGCGTGTTGCCCTGAAACTTGCAGAACCTTCGAGTGCACTTCAGAAATGTCTCTTTGTGTTTTTACGGTGCTGCACTATTCTTTGTCCAACATATCGCTCATCTTTGGTATCTGCCGAGGAGTTTGGAAGTACAACAAACCCTCCGGGTCTCACCTGGTCGTCCGAAATGTCGGGATGAATGATATTGAACGCCCTCCACGCGTAGAAGACGGACGCGTATTCAGGGCACCCGGCCGAAATGAGGATCGGGATCAGCTGGATCAAACCGCTTCTCAGTCCGATGGCGAAAATTGGCTGTTTCCGTCCCGACACATTCGCCCAACACTGCAGGTAATCAAGCAAAATTGCCATTGCAGGATATATTACTTACTCAAGCCCCTCTGGTCTTGAACACATGACATTTACGAAAGAATGCCTGATTCAGTTTAAGAGTGTTCACCTCCACATTGCAGTTGATGCTGATGAGATACTTGACAACATCGATGTGGTTCCTGAAGAGCGCGTACTTGAGGGGAGTGCTGCCTTTGGAATCGGGGAGGTCTGGGTTCAGCCCTCGCTCCACCAACATCTGCAAGGCAAGGACTGTTTGTGTTCGTGGTATGCACCGAGTGTTCTGCTTATCAAGAAATGTGTATGTTCACTTCTGTATGCACTGTCACAAACACCAGTTTCCAAAAGTTCACAGAAAACCGTTACGAATCAGGCACTCACGACTAGAATGTCCAGGTAGCCGTGCGTGGCTACGTAGTGAATCGCGTTCATTCCCAGCGCGTCCACTTTGGTGATATCACAGCCGAGATGAATCAGAGTCTTCATGATGCTGTGGTGCGACGCGTGTCCGGCGACCAGCAACGGAGTCCGATCCTCGTTGTCTTGCACATCCATGCCTTCAAATGGAGGGCACAGATCTGCGTCAATTTCAGGTGACAAGAGACACAACAATTCAGCACAAACAATTTGCTTTGCAGAACAAGAGAATGTTGTACCGGCTCCGGAAACGAGCAGCAGGCGGACGATCTCAGCGTACCCGTTCTGTGAGGCCAAGTGCAGCGCTGTGCGAATTCCCGCATTCAACAAGTTCACGTCACAGCCTGAAAAGTTTACGGTGTGTCAGTTGTGGCCTGTAAGTGCTTGTTGTGAGTTCGCTCTGTGGTACCGCTAACGTAGAACCAACCGTGCATAATGAGACAGGCAACGATGTCAGTGTGACCATGAAGACTGGCGTACATCAGCGGAGTGTCCAACCATTTGTCTTCAGCGTCCAGTGAAGCACCGTGTGCCAGTAACATTTCCACCACCTTCAGTTTTCCCTGGAAGTTCAGCGCAGTTTTGAAGCAGAACCAAAACTTGCAAAAGGAGAAACACAAAAAAACATTTGCATGAAATTCACTTGTCCTTACCTGTCTGGCCGCTTCGTGCAAAGCTGTGTGCCCAAGTTTGTTTTTGATATCCAGTCGACACTTTTCACTTTCCAAAAGAACTTTCACAGCCTGAAAACACGATGCAACACATATCAGGCAGATGAACTCGTTGAGTTGTAGCAGCTGTTCGTAGAGTTCTCCAACACAAACCTTCTTTTTCTTGTGCTTCACTGCAAGAGCGAGTGGTGTGTTGCCTGCACAATCTTGCGTGTTCACTTCAACACCAGTCTCGATCAGCATCTCCACACCTCGCGTGTTGCCCTCCTGAAGCCGATGCAAAGATATTTCCGTTCATTTAATTTCTCTCCGGTGCCTTTCGCCATTGTCAGACACCTTCATCGAACGTTACGGAACCGACTCGAAAACTTGGAGATTTTTTCAACTCACTCTTGCACAGCAGTGCAAAGCATTTTTGCCTTTGGAATCTTGCACGTGCACGTCGCAGCCCCTCTCAATCAACAAAGCCACAATATCATCCGCACCTACAACCCCAAAGCAACATGACAATTTGCACAAGATCACGCTTTCAACAAGACACCTGAATTCGCGCACACATCTGTGCATAGAAAGAGAGCCTGACCTTGTTTGGCAGCCAGAATCAGCAATGAGTTGCCATCCGAGTCTTCAAGGTCTACACTGGCACCGTCGTCCAGCAGCCGAGACAGGACTTTACATTTTCGCTGCTGCACAGCCAACAGAACCTTGTTGCTAGCAGAGGAATCCATTGCTTATCCGGGATTTCCATCCATCTGAAATGGGAAGGCGAAAGAAATGACTGACGTCCGACGTTTTTCTGGCCCAATGCCACGGGTCATTTCATGTCATTACCCCGCCAATCAATGGCCAATTTGTACTTGTCGCGTTGTCACTGTCGGATGCTGCTGACGAAGTGTTTGTGTGTCATACATTTGAAAAAATGTTGCAAGGTGAGAAAACTGATGATTGTGGGCGATAATTGAGTACAACAACAGTTCAGGGTCCAGTATGGACTTGAAGTTTGACATTGAAAGAAAGAAACACAAGCACAGATAGAACACTACAAGCTTAGTGACTCACGAAAGGACCCTCTGGACTAAAATGCTCTAGTGTAGGGTCCGAAAACCAATTGAACAGACTGCACCAGAAGTCCTCCTCCCTCGCGAAACACAACGGTGTATCGGGTTGTTTCTCTGTCAGGTGGAACAGAAAGCAGACGAGTCTGGTGTGGTACACCAAAAATTGATCGATTGTGCTTCTTTTTGCTTGCGTTCAAAACAGAAAGAATATCTATCTTGACACCAAGAAAAATAGTCTTTTTTTGAAACATACAGGATACAACAAACATCGGTGTTCTCCTTCCGTCACCCGGTGTTCTCTGTCATCACAGGGAAAATTTTCCAGCATGGCGGAGAGGATTGCAGCGCGAGCGTTCTGAAGAAATACTTGCCGGTATTTCATGACTGTTAGCGTTTGGAACATGCTATGAATTGTCGTACTTGACCATCAAATACAGGTAATGAATTTGTATGCCATTTTGTATTCCGATGAGCTGATATCAGACTAAATGGCGATTCATTCGCACCTGCTTGGTTCTACGAGATGTTTCAAGTCTCTCTGTAAGTTCAGCGGTGTGTGGGGTGACATGAACTGAGAACCACAGAAACTCACCTGAAAACGAATTCGCCAGCTGCTCAACCAGCGTGTTGAAGACCCTGTGGGGGGTCGGGCCCAGATTAAAGTGATTCACAACTGCCTGGATCACCTGGGGGTCAGTCCTTGGGTGTCCCTGTCTGGCCACTTCTTCACAGATCTTTCTGACAATATTTTGCCTCAAAAAGGATAAAATCTCAATTTCATCGAGTGTGATAGGTCCAGGCTGACTTGTCACCATGTTGCAAAGAGAGGGAAAACCCCAAGTCATGTGATCACGTGATACCCCGGGGGGAGGGATGCAGGCAAAAGCCAGCAAAATAGTGATATTGTGCTATTTTCTATCTAATTGTTGTAAAATTATTCAGAATATTAAAAATTATCTGTGAGGTCACCGCCCCTGGTGGGGGAGGAGTGTGACACACCTGACCCAGTTGTTAGAACCACCACTCGCCAGATGTCACTTTGTACATAGATCTAATAAATATGGAGGTTCCCGCCCTCGGGGACAGTCTCTCCTGAGATACCAACCTGTGTGTTTGTAATATCACTACAGTGCACCCATTTGGACCTGGATGAGCGCTTTGTTTGCAACAAAAGAATTATGTGAGCCATTTGATTTGCTGTATAGTCTGCGAGTGGGCAAAAACGCGCACAGTGACACTTGAAACATCCTCGTAGGTCCAATTGCAATTCAGGTTTGGTGTTTGTCATGTTTGCAGTCAAACAATGCAGTCATGGAGTCTTGGTTCTCACAGACGTGAAGTTACAAAACAACAAGTTTCAAATGAAGAGACAAACAAGTTACAAAACAAGCCCAGTGAACCCCAAGGGGGCAGGTGAAACCAGAAGAGTAGATTCAGTTTGGCTGCTGTGGTTTGCACCTTCCCTGTCTTTGGACCTCAAAGGGCCAGTCACTGGATCACTCACCTTCACACCTGTCTTGAAAAAGTGGTGGTGTCAGGACACCAAATGTGTCCTTGGGGACCACCAACCACCAGTTTGTGTTGTTCAATAGTTCAGTGGCACGAATGTTGAACGTCAGATTCGAAACGAAAACGGACCAAGTTCTGGGAGACAACACTTCCCCCATCCGCAGTGTCTTTACGCATTGTCGGACATGAACCTTGATGTGAAATGACAAAAATCTCCAAACAAAATCTTCAAAGAGTGTTTGACAGTCTGGATCTTTGTGGCATTGCAGCAAAAGGAAGGAACGAAAAGCGACAAAAAGGGCAGGATGGCAGAGCTCTTCCAGGCCGAAGATGTGAGGAGATTGCTGAAGAACAAATTCATCGTTTTTCTCGGGGATTCAAGTGAGTTCCGAACAGACGAGAGTTGAGAGTTGTGCGGAGGGTCACCCAAACTTTTGCGGGTCACTCACCTGCCCCCGCCCTTTGAAAAATTTTGAATGTCACTCGCTGATGACCGTCCGAAAATGTTTGCATGCCACTCACCCTTAGAGGGGGTATTGACTTGAAAACATTTCGGATGTCGTTCACGCTGATGGTCCTTCAAATGTCCAGGTCAGTCACCTGGGAGAGGTGTTTCAAGACACATGACAGGAAGTCACCCCAATGACCAAAATTCTCACCTGTCGAGGCCGGGGGGGGGGAGGGGGGTGATCAATGGGCTTTTGGAGACGCGTCCGTGTTCAATGAGGAGCATTCTTCTTGTTGCAGTTCAGCGAGCGATTTACAAGGATTTTGTGCGCATCCACCAGACTAGTAAGCTGCTGGACGAAGCCATGTTGCGAAAGAAGGTACTTTCTGCCACGCTTTTCTTTGTACACGCGCTCCTCGCGGAGCGTGCGAGTCTGAGTTTTGCACTGGCAGTCGCTGAGGTTGTGGCCTTCAGGGAGTGAATACCGTAGTGTCATTACCCAAAATATCTCAACAAAGATAAAGATGGTCACAAGCCAAAAGAACATTTTGTTTTGGGTGGTCTTTGATCCCCCGTTAAAAAATTTAGGCGACCTGGTAGGTCATCACACCACACAATCGACAATTTGACAGCGATTGGCAAAAATGTTGTCTTTATTTCCCCTCCCACAATCGAAAGCTCTGGTATGGTCCCAAAGCGCTGTCTTCGCTTTCAGAGCTGCTGTCATTTCTCACACACAGACAAAACAGAACCAAGATTTAGACTAAGAAAGGAAACATCGACTTTGTTGCAGTCTCGACAGTTGCGTTTCGATATTTTTCAGGGTGAAGATTCACATTGCAATGATGAAGTACTTGAAGGATCCCAATTGACAAATGCTAAGTCATACAGAGAGGTAGATACAATCCTTTGTTTCACTCGCTCACAATTTGCCAACTCACTTCTGTGAATGCACAGGGAGTGATTTTTATCGTTTCTCGGCAGGTTCGTCAGTACCACACAGAAAATCATTTGCTGCGTTTCTACTTCCTGACCCGTTGCTATGGACGCTATTTTCACTCCGTGATGATGGATCTGATCGAAGGACCCGAACCCGATCTGGTCATTATGAACTCTACTCTCTGGGACGTCACCAGGTACTTGAAAAACAGGCTTTCAACCCAGCAGTAATTTGTTAGCCCAGTGATTCCGAGTAATCCAGACCCGGCCGCACCATTCCCTGCAATGCCCCCCTTCTGCGACAAAGGTCCAGAAAGGTGGACAGTTTTGCTCGTATCTGGCTGGGTGGTGAACTGGCACTTCCGAGTTTTCCCGAGTTGCTTCCTCCCCAGTGTGTGAAAAATTTGTTACCAACGCAAGACAATTGAATCATGGCCAACAACTTGATGATGAATGCGCTGGACGGGACATGTGTGCACAGTAAATTGTGAAAAATAAATTATCAAACAAAACTTTGGCGATCTCCCTGTTTTCCAAGTTCCCCCCCCCCCCAATGAAAAAAAACTCAGAGATCTCTGGACTTTCCAAGTTTTCTGAGTTCTTTTTTTCAAGTGATTTCCAAGTTCCCCCCCCCACACACACACACACACTACGACACACAAAAATTTCCAAGATCTCCGGGTTCTCCGAGTTAACAGTCCCCCCCTCCACATGAAAAACTTGGAAAAGTAGCGGCGACAAGTAGAAAGTCTCAGTTGTTTTGGATATTTTTGATTCGTAGCGTGCTGCTTCAACGTCAGATTGTGATTTCATACCAACGTGCCATTTCCAGGTATGGACCAACCGGCTC
>JAAUXT010038987.1_pt1 | contig 48333 bp, 53 predicted proteins | sample 7278171 | NCBI WGS metagenome assembly JAAUXT01 (sample SAMN14350112, study PRJNA611818) | marine sediment metagenome | isolation source: surface marine sediment (1.8m) | place: French Polynesia: Moorea | collected 2018-08
CCCTCGCCCCCTCCCGCCCCCTCCCCTGGCCCCCGCCCTCCCGCTCCCCTGGCCCCCTCCCTCCCCTCCCCTGGACCCCTCCTCTGGACCCCTCCCTCCCTCTCCCCTGGCCCCCTCCCTCCCCCTGGATCCCGCAGACACGTTTACGAGGGCGGCTCGACACACGCGCTGCGCCGCGGACGGTGTATTCTCGGCGGAACCCTAAACCTGTCGGGCTCGTCTGCAGGCGAGGCGAGGCTGCCCTGCTGCTGCAGGAGGAGGAGGTGCAGGTGCCTGGTTCACGCTCTGCGCGGCGTCTCAGGCCGAGTTCTGCAGGGACCGTCCCACAAGCGGTGCAGTTCTCGCATCCAATTCCTTGTGCAATCCCACACAATTCACCCACGGGCCAACACCCTTTCTTTCCTCCCGCAAACTTCGCTCAGTGTGTTCCAGATGCACTCCAGACACAACACACACCGACTCGACATCCCAAGTTTGTAGACCACTGTGTGTCTACACGACAGAGCGCACGGTGAGCACTCCCCAGACATGCATCTCAGTGCAAACCAATGGGCAACAGATATACAGCACTCCCTGCACAAGTCAATGGGTGCTACATCCTGCACAAGTCAATGGGTGCTACATCCTGCACAAGTCAATCATAGCTGCATCCCTGTACAAGTCAATGGGTGCTGCATCCCTGTACAAGTTGATGGATGCTGCATGCCAACACAAGTTAATTGGTGCTGCATCCCTGTACAAGTCAATGGGTGCTGCATCCCTGCACAAATCAATGGGTGCTGCATCCCTGTACAAGTAAATAGGAGCTGCATCCCTGTACAAGTCAATGGGTGCTGCATCTCTGTACAAGTCAAGACCCTGGAGACCCACACACACCTTCCCTGGTAGAAGCGCAGCGCACCCGATGTGAATACCGTCCTAAGGCGAGGCAGTTTCAAAGCCAGCCGTGAGAAACGCACGTTACTCAAAGCAAACTTTCCGCACGTGCAGATGATACAAACAAAATCAATCCATCAAACAACAATGGCCATCAACACAACACAACACAACGCCGCCGCGCACACAACAATTGATGCGGGTCTGGGCAAATTTTTACCGCCACTTCCCAAAGCTGAAACAAAATCTCACAATTTCATCCGAATTTCACGCAGACAAAGGCAGAGACATCTTGGCCTGAAATTTCAAGTCCACCCTTAAAATTTCATCGAAAAGATATGAAGAAATATTGCAGCGCTGAACTTACCGTGCGGGAGCGGCGGTAAAGTCCGTGTCTACACACCGAGCACTGCGTGCACAATGATAATGGATGGGATTCGCAGGCCCCGCCCCCTTTCGGCCTGGAATCGGGAAGAGGGGAGGAGGGAGAGGGGGTGGGGGGCGGGGGTGCTCAGATCTTGAGGGGATCCAGGGTGCAGTGGATCAGGGTCGAGGGGGGGGGGGTTGCTGATCTGGATTTGAGGGTCGGGTTTCCCCCGCCCCCTTCATGCTCCGCCCCCCTCCCTCGCCCTCCAGTCACTCAGTCGAGGTCTCGCGTCTGGAAACACTGTCTGACCCAATATAGCACCGAGCTCACACACCTCTCTCTCGCACTCAAGACTCCCTCCCATCTCTCTCACACACGCACCAACACACACAGACCTCTTGCGTTTTCCCCTGTCTCTCGTTCACACACACGCACACACACACACAGAACAAATGTCCATAGCTTCACAACAAAGAAAAGATTAATCGTTGGCCAAACACTCGTAAAGTGTTCTGCATGACAAAACGCTTCGCACTCTTTGTTCACGACTCGAGAAACCATGACCCACCCCAGCCAGCTGGATCTCACAGGCTTTTGCTTCTAGACGGGACAAAAACGGGACATTTTTGTCATTTTTTTCCATGTTATGACTCTTCTCAATGGGGCATTATTCAACCTTCTCGAAGCGACCTCTTTTCGAGGGGCTTTGGTCCCCAACGCCTTACAGGGACATTTTTCACTCCAAAGCTTTTTGAAGTGAAGGGGTTTTTTCTCCACCGTTTCTGGGTTGCCCTGAGCCGCCCCCGACGTAAGGGGGGTTGAGGGTAGTGATTTCTCCAGCGTCCTTATTTGCCCTTATTTGGGGTGAACTGAGGGTTGTGTGTGTGGGAGAGTCGAGCGACATTCTTTCTTCACTGCTTAGGCTCCATTCACACTGGTCGTGTCACACAGGACTGACGTACTCGTACCCGGGCACCAGGCACGCAGCAAATGTGCACGTACCCAACAGCGACGTCGCAACGTACCCGTGACGTCGTGACGTACAAAGCGCGCACCCGCCTACCCGGCTTTGGAAAAAAAAATTTGAATTTATCAAGGATAGCAGAACGCAGACACATAAATCATTGAAATGTACAGGGCTGGGGCCTGATTCACACGGGATGTCACGCGTTGCGTTTCTGCGTACGTCAATGGACGCTGCGTCATCTACTGGGACACCGCCCGTGACGCCTCCCCTGTGAACATCTGACCCGCATTGACGCTTAGCGACGGCGCTGCGTCCGTCCTTTGACGTCAGAGACGCGACGCACGACGCGGGACGCAGCGCCCGTTGCTTTGCACAGGGACACGGGGCACCTCGCGTGAAAGAGGCCTGAGCCCCGTACCCATCCATTCATAGTGTGAGGTATGCAGCACGCACTGCGCCTGGTACGAGTGGTGGCAACCCGCACACCCGACACACATTTCTATGTTCTACACCAGCGAACAAAAAAGGGAATTTTCCCCCAATTTTGCACGGAAAGGCGCACTGAGGTTGTGACAAAATTCGTTGTTGGATCCAATTGTCGTGGCAACCGTCTGTCCGCAACTTCACGTCACGTCGCCCCAAATGTCATAAAACCAAGTGACCAGTGTAGCAAAACTTGACTGGCAAACAGGGGTTTTCACACAGGCAGGGCGGCGTCAGAATTTTTGACGCATGCGTCAAAATTTTGACACATGGGCATCAAATTACCATGACACCCAATGGAGAGCATTAAAAATGGTTCAGTCCGTTCCTGGCCTCACATCAAAATTTTGATGCCGCGTCATCTGTGTCAGAACCCCAAATCGGGTTTTTTCTTTCTTTTCACCCGTCTCCCAGTCAGGGGGGTTGGGGGTTCCAACTCCACTCCCAAACAACGAACTCAAAACGCACTCCGCCTCACTCTTCTTTGCCTGGTTTGAAACCCGTCCACACAGACCACGTCGCAACCCTTTTATTTTCACGACCCTCCGTGGTCGTTGCCTTGGTAATGGTCCTCATGTGTCTCAAGTGGGTCCAGGATTGGGCGGGGGGCGACCCTGGTCTTAGCCAGACCCTCGGAGGCTCAAAATTACGGGGGGACAAAGGAATTTTTCGGGGAGTCCCCCCTGTGTGGAGTGACTTACCTAGTGTTGAGAAAGATGAGCGTTCATCGCCAGCCTTACTACCATCGCACAAAAACATTGATTCCTCACCGGGGCAAAGATGGAAAACTGATCGATCACCTGATCGATTACACTAGCACACAATGGTGATTGATTTTGCTGCTGACTAAGATCAATCTTCGAGTAATCTCTTGTTTGATGAATGAAAGAGCTTCAATTTCGACCACGTCAGCCATCTTTTTTCTCTCAGGAAAGAGCGCCAAAACCACAGGGGTCACATGATCAGCCCCTGGGGGGGGAGGGATGCTGGGTAGTTTCCAGCAAAATAGCAGAATTTTGATTTTATACATCTATTCTCTGTCTAATGTGTATTATAATTAAATATAAAAAAATATTTAGAATATAAAAAAATGGCTGAGGCCACTGCCCCCTGGTGGGGGAGGAGTGTGGTGTGACACACCAGCTGTGAATTTAGAACCACCACTCGTTAGATGGCACCACTGTGTACTCAATAAAAGAGGAGATTCCCGCCCCCAGGGCCAGTCTCTCCTGAGATACCAACCAGTGTGTTTGTGATATCACTACAACTGGATGAAAATGGTTGCTGAACGAGTGCACAGCATGAGTTCAGTAACCAATTTGAGTTCAGTAATGGAGTGTGAAAAGTTGAGTCAAGTTACATAACCTACTTACAGAACAAGACAAAGTTAATGAGGTATGACAGTCTTCTTTGTCAGTTTACTGTTCAAGGGTACTGAAAAAGCACCAAAAGTGACTTTTGCAGATTATAACTTTTCACAGTTTGTCACACCTCATTGAGTTTGCCATGGTGTTCAGACAGTTCAATTCACATGGGTTACCGAATGGCAAAAACAACAGAAACTGCTGCACGCATTCTGTAAAGCTAGGAAAAGTCTCGTCGGCATTCAATAACCTATACGGCTTGACGCGTTGACCTCACCGTGCATGCATGCACAAAGGTGAGCTTGCATGCCATGAGAGTTGTGCACCATGCATGCATGGGACTTTCAACGTGTCAGAAAGTCTGGCAACACGCGTGCAGCAAGAAAACGATCAGAGCTCCAGTCCATGGGCCCAGGATGTCATGACCCATTCTGACCACCGAAACAAACAAAGACATTTGATTTTGCGCTCGCAAAATATCTTTCATTGAGACGAACATCATTTTCCCAGTCATGAAGAGTTGGCCCTTTCTGGTCAAACCTTGGTGCACTTCAGCGTTCTGACGCTCGCTTGACGTCGGCGCCTGAACCCCGTCAGGCGGGCCTGTCAAGTGACCCAGTTTCTGTCTTATCGAGACACCACAATCAAAACAATTGACCAGAGTAAATCCGCTGTTTGTGACAAAGAGGAAGTGACGAAACGATCGCAAAGAGGAATGTTTCGCCTCGTGAGGACGCTGTCACGTTGGAGAGGCGCTCGCTTCATGCACAAGTGCGTATGTCCTGCCTGCAGTGCGCAACTTCTCGCGAGTAATTGCATGCGATGTACTCGTACGGTACTTAATTCACACAGCTCGTGCTGCATCGCGCAATGATGATTCGTTCTCAATTTCGATATCATGATCAAGCACGTGCACTGACCAGTGAGAACAAAACTTAATTGCTACGTGGAAGAATAAAGAAAATTGCCAGAAAGAAAGTGAATGTCACAACCCTTGGTGCAGCTGTATACTCGTTTATGCGTTGCAGTTTATACCATGCGTGCATGCAACTGCCGCATTCAGTTTTCTCTTCAGGGAGATTCGCGCAAACCTGAAAGAAGACATCTTGGAAGCTCAAGAAATCCATCCTTCCTTTCTTCCAGGTCTCTCAATAGTACAGGTACTCGTACACTGACAAACACATGTCAGGAAAGGACAGGTGCCTCAAGCAAAACACCTCAAAAAAGAACCAACATGTGCACGGGTACATGCAGAAATCCCCTGACGAGACCTGATGATTACTTGAGTACAACATCACAAAACACACTATCAATTTGAAGTTTCAGAGACGAAAGGCGTGCATTGCAGCATTCCCTTGGTGGGTTCGCATGCAGGGTCCTTGGTACGAGGGGGTTTCCTTTGCTGGCAGGAATTGTCCGGCCTGCGCTGGAGGGGTGCTTAACATACTGACTGAGGTGTACCCATTGAGAACAAAGACTGACATAAGTTCACATGTTTGTTGTCAAACAAATAAAAGACCAGACTATCAACCATAACAATAACAAGAACAGAGATGTCTGGGACACTGTCAGAACACAGTCTTCACTTGATGCCCTCAAATTAATGCCCTTGGTGGGTGAGGTACTTCCTGTAGCGGGCTGGCCAGCTCAGCAGCATGGTTCTGGTGTACTCCTCAGAGGGGATGAGGCCCAGTTCTGTGTCAAAGGCATCCTCAAGGTCTTGCAGGTGCTGGAATCTCCAGCCCCTCAGGCCTTTTTTGACCTGTGCTTACAGCCAAAAATCATTGGGTGCTAGGTCCAGAGATTATGGGGGTGGGGCAACACAGTCCACCCAAGGTTTGCCATGTGGACACATGTCAAATAGGCTGTGTGTGAGGATGTGTTGTCCATATGGATGAACTGGTGCCTGTGTGCTGTCCCCTGGGGTCTGCAGTTCTGGCAGGTGATGTCAAAGCGGGTGAAGATCTGATGAAAAACCAGCTGGTTGACAGTCCTTGGGCATTGTACAAACTCTATAAATCACACCTTTGGTGTCAAAAAAGGTGACAACCATGATTTTGCCTGTGGCAATGGTTCTCTGGGCATGTTGTGGGCATGGCTCTGTTGAGTACAACCACTCATGGGACTGTTCCTTAGTCTCCAGATCATAACAGTAAATCCATGACTCATCAACTGTCACACTAACTTGGAAAACATGCCTGTCTCAGGGGAAGAGGTGGCTCCAGAAGTCACACGCTGTGACCCTGTGTGCCATTTGTGCATCTGTGAGCTGTGTCAGAACCAGTTTGGCATTCCTTTTTGACAGGCCCAGGTCTTTGGTGAGGATCCTGTGGATGGTGGTGGACTTCAGCTGTGTTTCCAACATGATACGCACAATTGTCACTCACCTGTCATCAACCACAATGCTCTCCAGGCATTGGATGTTGGCAGCAGAGCATCCAAATTTCCTCTTGGGTTGACAGTGAAGGTCCACTGTCTGGGCATGCCCACCTCAGAACTCATGAATCCAGTGATAAATCCTCATGTCACTCAATGTTTACACACCAAAACAAAGAACCAATGATGCCTTAATCTGCTGGAAGGGCCAGTCCAACTTGGTCCCAAACCAGATGCAGACCCGCTGCAGCAGCTGCAGAGTAAGGCCGACACACCTTTTCATCGTGAAAGCTGTCATCAAAAAGGACATCTGAGCAATCGCGCAACAGTGAAGGTCAAGTCGTGAAAATGTTGTCTAGGCACCGGTGGAACGGGTGCGCACATCATCATGACGATTCCTGCCAGCAAAGGAAACCCCCTCGTACCTGCAATCAAGAATCCTGGTCGCCACATGGACTCCCATGACATCCAGCGTCATGCATGAGAGTCCGAGAACCAGTGAGGACCCAAGTTTCCATGGGGTTAGGGTGATTCCCAAACTGCAGCGGTGCGATGCAGATAACATCACCCCAGATTTGCACGTTGAGCGGAGCTTCAGCAACAGAGGTTCATCGTAGTGGGCCCCGAAGTTGTACAAGTTGCTTTTTAGAAAGCACAAACAATTCCGATTGATCATCTTTGGTACTTACTTTTTATGCAGCCACCAAAGCTGGTTTGTGTCTTCTGCAACAGCTGTGACCAAAACCCAACGCGTTTTGCTCGTGGATGCAGGTGGGGGATCGAGATGACTCGAACGTTTACATCAAGCAGAAAATGAAGGCGGCTGCGGAGTGTGGGATTCACGCGGAACACCTCAAACTGCCGAGATCCGCAACACAGCCCGAGGTTTGCCCACCGTTGTGAATTATTGAGAAGCGTCGTCCTGCGATTTAGTGTCTGCGGAAATGAAACGGATGATGTTGCTTTCAGGGTTTGTGTCTGCAGTGCTTATCCACCTGCTAATGTCCTTGCTTTTGATCTATTCCAGTTGAAGGAAACTATTGAGAGACTGAACTCAGACCCATCGGTACACGGAATGATAGTTCAGTTGCCTTTGGACTCGTCCAATGAAATCGACAGTGAAGACATTCTCAACACAATCGACCCCAACAAAGACGTGGACGGTCTGCACAGAGACAATTCGGCGAAACTGAGCAGAGGTGACCTGGACACCTGCATCATTCCCTGTACTCCGAGAGGCTGCCTCGAACTCATCAAAAGAACTGGTGAGTTAAAAATTGGCTGAAAGTGTTTCACAAATGCCAGGGTATACCTATCCACTCGGGAACAAGACATGTTTCAAAGGAAATTTTAGCTCGAGGACACCGGTTCACATGTAGCCATGGCACAGAACAAATTTATGTGCAACCTTGTTCCGTGTATCCTCACAATGTTGAGCCAGGTTCCAACGCCTAAAAATCACGCAATTGTGGCGCGCGCGCGCATGCATCAGCCACGAAAGCTTTTCAAAAGTTCATGCCTTTCTCCTATGACTTTCTATGCGGAGCAGGAGTTGAGATCAAAGGCAAAAGAGCAGTTGTCCTCGGTAGGAGCAAGATCGTGGGGATGCCAATGTTCCACCTGCTGGTCTGGAACCACGCCACGGTGACTTTGTGTCACTCACGAACCCGGAACATCCACGCTGTGTGTCGCGAGGCCGACATCCTGGTCGCTGCTATTGGACAACCTCTGTTCGTGAAGGGCGATTGGATCAAACCCGATGCTGTCGTGATTGATTGCGGGATCAACTATATCCCAGGTACATGAGCCAAGCGCTGCAAAATACCTCGCATCTTTTTCAGTTCAACCAAACTGTTCTTCCACCAGCAGGTACACAACTCGCAAGGTTCACTGAGGCCCAAGAACACACATGCAGAAGTGCTTCCCGATGAGTCTGTGTCCTGCATACACGTCATTGCAACAACTCCAATCATCCGAACTGGAGTTGTTTGAAGCGAAAGCATGACTTCCACTGCAGACCAGATAATTGGGAGCTTCGCCTCGAGACTTCCTGCGTGCATGTTTGATGATGGGACTTGCGAACCTTGCGTGACCTGGAAAAACTGAGAAGCATGAGCACAGAAAGTTTTATTTCTTTGCCTGTCTGGTCTCAGCTTATATGTACAAGTCGAAAAATAACACTCAACGTTTTCTCAGCAGCAATCTGAGAGTTGCTTCAGTGAAAACTTGAAAGTGCGCATGCAATATGGATCGGTTTTCAATACAGATGACACGAAGAAAAGCGGACGGCGTTTGGTCGGAGATGTTGACTTCGAAGAGGCGAAGAAAGTTGCGTCCTTCATCACGCCGGTGCCGGGCGGTGTGGGACCAATGACGGTCGCCATGCTGCTCAAAAACACCGTCGACAGAGCTCGGAGAAGTCAAGAAGTGTCTTCTACGGCGCATTTCTCTTGAAATGTGTCTCATAGCCTGTGTATGATGCGTTACATTGTGCGAGACATTCGCATTTTGGACCCTCGAAAAACTTTTTCTTGACGTGAATCTTTGTTTTCAAAGTTCTTACAGCGTTGAAACAAGTTTACATTCGGGGCTGAGTGCGTCTTTACTTCAACTTGAAAACGTCACCGTAAAAATCAAAATGTGCCTCCCGACAACAGGTAGATCTTGAAATTTTCAACACAGTGTCCCCATCAATGTTTTTTTTCGAAATTTATTCTCTCTTTTTTCCACACGCGAAACAATAATTATCTAAACTTGAGATAACAGTTGATTGTGCTTTATTCACAAACGCCCAAACATTTCCGTGGCTCAAGGACCTCTTCAACTTTTTGGTCACTTGTCTGATATGTATAGTGAGAAGAGTGCTTTCCTGGAAAGAAGTCTCGTGCACATCTGGTTCGTTGCAAGTGAATCAAATTTGTCGTGCAGTGATGTGACAAATAGAACGGAGAAACACTATACAGACATCTGTTTCACACACAAAATGTGTTTCTGAACTCAGAGATATTCTTGATTCGTGGTCTTTGCGAAAAACTTGGAAGGATTTCCTCTGATGAGTACACACACAACGTGATTGCAAACGTGAGTCAAGTAAATATCCAGATCAGTTCGACGGCGCTGGATTTGAAAATGTCAACCAAAGGAGGCATCTTGCAGTCCATGCAGTCGTGCAACAGGTCGCTACAATAGCCTATTTCAGTTTCTGTGTGAGTGTTTCCGCCATCTCGGATACGAAACGAAGCAGTTTGTCGGCGCCGCCGTCGCGCACGAACACGGCGACGAGGACGGCGCTGGCCGCCGCCACACCCACCCCCGCCCCGCGGAGCACTCGCGTCAACACCTGAAATAATCATTACCCGTGGGCTGGTTTTTCAGAAAGACACGAAAAGAAAAGAACCGATTCACCTGCGGTACCAAAAGAGAGTGGAACTTCTCGCCCCAGCTGCAAATCAACGCAGGAGACTCTCCATACATGCGCAAAAGACAAATCTGAGGGTACGAGCATAAGTCTCTGAAAAGGTACGAGGGACTTCCAGGAACTTGGGTCTCCTGTCCAATATATCTGGTTCGTCGGAACTTTTTGGGTCTGTGATGATGAGTGTCAACTCCCAGACAATTGGGTCAGCTGATCCAATGAGATCGACATTGAGGTTACCTTGTCTGTCTGCTGGACGATGTCAAAGTTGGACTGAGCAAATTTCACAGTGACAGAGTGTACAGGTGTGACATTGGCTGTTGTTAATCCGGTTTTTCTCTGTCTGTGAGTGGTTCCATTGCCAACATGTGGTTCCTGTGGCTGCCCCTCCTTGTTGGCATGGCTGGAATTGATGAGCGAGTGGAGCAGAGGTCGGTACTCAAATTTTTATGCAAGTCTGGACTGACACCAATTGAGTGCTGGTGGTGCCTGCATCCAGTTTTCCAGGATGCCACCTACTCCAAGAAGCAGGTCCAAGTCTGGCACAGGTGCTTTTTCAATGGGCTGGAGTCAACCAAAGATGCAAAGAGGTGTGGCAGACCACGCAGTGTGAGAACTCAGGAAGGCCTGGACCACCTGTCACAGTGCCTGCAACAAGATCGAAGGCAGACAGTGGCTGAGATGTCCTCAGTGACCGGAATCAAGAAGAGTTCACTCCACACAATGCTCAAGAAAGACATGAAGCTGTCCAAGCTGTGCCCAAAGTTCATCCCCCGGATTCTGACCGATGAACAAAAACGATGCAGGATGGCTTGGTCTCAGGAAAATCTTGATGATCTCGGCTCTGAACAGGACATGCTCTCGAGGATAATCACAGGTGATGAGAGTTGGATGAGTGTTTTTGAGCTTGAGTCAAAACAAGGCTCCTCCCAATGGCTGCCAAAAGGAAGAAGGACTGAAAGACCCATGAAGGCACTGCGCCAGAGGTCTGTCAAGAAGAGCATGTTCACAGCTTTTTGGGATGAGAAAGGACTTGTTCTAGGGGAGTTCACACCCCCTGGGGGTAGTGTCACTGCTGACTCCTATTGTGCATTGCTTGGTCGACTCAAAGAACAGATCAGGAGGAGGAGGCCACATCTGTGGAGACTGCATGGTGACTGGTGCAACTTCCTTCTCCACCAAGACAATGCGCCTGCACATGTGGCAAACATCACCCTTGCACTCTTTGGAGAAAGCAAAATCCTGCTCCTGGCTCACCCCCCCTACTCCCCTGACCTTGCGCCTTCAGACTATTTTTTATTTCCATGCATCAAGAACAATCTCAGAGGACACAAATTTCAAAATCTCCAGGACATGAGAACAGGAGTTTTGCGCACAATCCGATCCATTCCACAGGAGCAGTTCATGATAGCCATCAGAACTCTGCCCTTCAGGTGGATGAAGTGCGTGAAGGCGAAGGGTGAGTACTTCGAAGGTCATCATCTGGAGGTGTCCCCTGAAGATTTTGGACTGGAAATGTACTGGGAAGGGTCTGAAGATGAGGATTCTGATGTGTCTGACTGACTGATCGCCATGCTTTAGCCAAGTCCTGCAGTTGTTGCATGTTTTCAGAGTTTTACAGTTCCATTTTGGCTGTTCTTATCTTTTCTGTTTGTGCATGAGATTCCCAGTGGATGCAAATTAAAAGTTTGGTTCAAATCAGCGCAACCGTCTTGGAGTTCTTGGACAGGAGACCCAAGTTCCTGGAAGTCCCTCGTATTGATGTATCGTTCCCAATTGCATCTGGTCGCAAGTTTATCTGGCGACGAACCTGACTGTTCGGCACACTTTTACCCTCAGCACGTGCACTGTATATATCTCAGACAGACAACAGGCAAACGCGCAACAATTAGTGATGATGTGCTGATATTTCTCAAAACAGCAGAGCGTCGTGTATGGTCTCGTGCTCGTACATGCAGGTCATTGGAGAAGTTTTCAGTCACAACACATAAAACTTCAATGCATGTGTGCTGCATGTGAACTGTGTTGTACAAATATCAGTGGATCCACACACACACACACACACACACACACACACACACACACTGCGTGTTATTGAATCGATTCCCCAAACAACAACAAATCCGGATAAAAAACACGCGCATCAAACGAAAAAGCCTTGGGGAATAAGCAAAATTTTGGCAAGGTTCTGCTGGTGACTGACTGTACGTATACAAGAGACACCATAGCAGAGTCAAGTTTTTGCAAGGTTTGCACGAACTACCTGTGTGTGACATGTCCATGGCAAAGGCATATTTATCTTTAGTTTGAAAGAAATGCCCTTGACACACGAGCTTTGCATAAAGCAGAAGCGTTTTTGTTCTCGTCTCTGTCACAAAGTTCTTCAGGTGAACAATTCACCGGAATGACCGAAGAGAGGCCAACAGCATTGCGCCAACGCCAACAGAATCCCCCGTTGTTCCTCACGGAACTTTGCTTTTTTGTCGCTCTCATGTTGGGCGTCCTGTCGGATCAAGTCTCAAAGGGAAACCACAAGATCTGTGTTGCCGCTCGCCCCTGGTCAAGAGACAGGCTGAACTGGACTCACCTTGTTTTGCCATTGGCGTCTCTCCCAGGCTTCGTGATATCGTATTCTGGTGAAGGACACCTGTTGTAATGACATGAACACTCCATCAAAAGGCCTTGTTCTTGCTTCCATACAGCTCTGCATGCTCCTCTTCAAGAAGCATAACGATTTCACAGGCTGCACTCTCGCAAAAAAAGTGGTGTTCTTTTTTTGCTGTTCTGAACAATGTCTCCACACAAACGCTTCTTGTCGAAGCTCCGATTGAATCACACAAAACTCGTACGCACTCGTCTTGTACAAGACCAACGCGAAGAGACAACTCACCATGGTGTACAAGGGCACCCAAGTGTTCGGCATGAGCCTGTACAAGAAATTATCCAGTTTCTTTCTGAGCAGGAACAATCGCGAGTTTACCAAATGTCTCATCTGAAAAAAAAGCGAGAAAAAAGATGAAAATTTCCTTTGATACGAGTTTTCCACTCACAAGTCACTTTGCTGGGATACCCTTTTGTGCCCGGTTCTGCATTCATTTGTGTGCAAGGAACGAGAATCGATCACCGATCTGTCCGGAAACGGAACCAAAACGGAACACAAAATTTCTGGCAAGAGTGGTCAGTGAACTTCGATGCATTTATCGACACTGTTACGTGTAAAACCGTGTGTTTTACCCGAGACTGAACCTTCCCGCCAACCCTGCTTGAAGCTGTGCAACAGCTTCACCTGTGAGTATACCCTGATATATATATTCAGGGTATAAGAAGCTGTGCCCAAAGCAGCTTCAGGTTATTGTTATAATACATAGCTTGAGGTCATTAGAACACATATTAGAATAAATGTGTTCGGTACATTGAAGATTTTACCCAATGAGTTTGTTTGCTTGGCTTGTATGGGAGCCTGATAGCATTGAGTGGAGGGGAGCTAAGCCGTGAGGTGGGCACCCGTGCCCGAGGGTGGCCAGCGGGTACCGTAAGGACCCGAGCCCTCTCCACTCAACAACACTTGAACCGCGTGTGGAAGGCTGACCTGCACGTTTGGTCAGATGACTTGAATTGAGAAAGAACAGTTCCGTACATTTCCATACCTCGATGTAATTGTACATCGCCAGGTCACAAATGGTATGATTGTCCGGTCGCCTGACGTTGGTGTACTCTTTGAGAGTTTCTCCTGAAACGAAAATTGTTCCAACTCAACATGGTCATGCATGCAACCTTGCCGAAAAACGCGTGGCGGTCAGAAATTGATCAATGCTATAAAAACACCGAGGATTTTCCAGAATTGTTTCTTGGCCTTTGTGCGAAAATTTTTACTTTTTGGCCACACACATCTGAGAAGTATCAGAGTCAACTGTTCGGGAGAAAAAAAGTTCCAACAAGGTTGTCTCACCCCGCCCAGCACAACAAAAAGGTTGTTCAACCAATCAAAGGCATGGTGGCAACCTGCAGCGTGCATGGGTTCAAATGAACCAAGTATTTTTTCATTCGAAGTCTCCTGTGTTTTGCATTTTTTGCGTGTGAAAAAACTGTTCTTGTGCAAAAAAGGTTGGCCACACAAAATTACTTCGTTTAAATTCAAAACAAAAAGCAACAGCGATAGTCATTGCAAGGTCTCTGCATGGCCTTGCAGGGAGGGAACAAATTGGGTGTCAAATGAGAAAGTTCTTGATCCTCGTCCAAGAGGACTCATCAAGGCATTTTCAATTTGTTGATTCCTTTCAAGAAACTTGCCTGTCACAAACTTTGATCTTGCTGAAATTTACCTCAGCCTGTTTCACTATCCAAATTTGACGCAAATCGCGGCTGGATTTCTTTTTTTTAATTTGCGAATCAAATGATGCAGAGCTCCGTGCAGAGCAATTTCTCGAGGGGAGACTTTTGTTGACTCCATGAATGTTACTTGGCGAAGAGAAAAAACTTTGGGACTTCTTGAGGTGAAACATCAAAGTCAATTTCTTCTTCAATGCAGCACTGTCACCAACGGTGGAAAGGAATAGGTTGTTGTCCAAGAAAAGCTGAATCAAGAATCAGTAATTCAGACAAAAAGGTTCTTGACCTTCAGGAAACATCCACGCGTATTTCTGTTTGAAACAAATTTTGTGGAGACACCTCAACAGGATCGTCAAACGTGCACGACAAATCCTGACTGAACCCTGTAAATTCGTCCCGAGAAGAATTCCTCGACCCACAACAACAATGTCAGCAATGTCAGCTTCATACTCACTGAAATCATCTCTGCAACTGTCCAGAAGTTGGTCCAACACAATACAGTCTTCGAAGCCCTGCAATGATTGATGTGGAACGTGTGCAACTGTGAACACACACACACTCTCTCTGTCTCTCTGTCTGTCTCTCTCTCTCTCCCCTGTGTGTGTGTGAAACCCGATGGCCCAAGTCTTCACTTTCACATCATTCACGATAGAAGTTGCTTGAGTGTGTTTGGATGATGGATCACTTGTCAGGTTTGTACTCACACAGTTCATTCCCTGCCCATAAAAGGGCACCATCGCGTGGGCCGCGTCACCCATGATCAGAACCTTGTCTTCAAAGTGATACGGAGAACACTGTGGACGAAAGAACGTCGCGATGGCGCAACAACAATGTAGAATCTAATAGTTACATGGCTATGCAAAGAGGACACAATTTTCCGAACTATGACCAGGACAAACACGTCTGACCGAAGGAAATCAGGTTTCCTCTGTTGTGGAGCACGCACAGACACATCAGGTTCATGCTACGTGTAGTTCTTCACTGTTCACCTTGCCTCACCATGCACATTCAGGCTGAGCACACCTCACATGCCACAATGCCCATGCTGACATTTCAGTGACAAATTTCGCAGGACAGTATCATGCCCAAAGAAATACTGGCCTGATTTCCTGATACCCGTAATCAATTGACCTTGCCACTTTCATGTCCCAAACATGTAACTGTCTTCTCTTTGAAAGTATCTCCCAAACGGCAAGCACAACAGGTTTACTTGAAGCTTGCAGCTTCAAGACACCCCTTTCGTTTTGAGAGCTGACGCTCCAAAACTGGAGTTCTGTTTACATCCTACACAAATGTGTGAAGATGCTCATACCGACAACGAAACGAAGGTACTTGCCTTGACGGAAACCATAGGCAGTGGTTTGCTCTCGAAGAATATGTCAACGAGCGCTCGCCTGCAAAAAATAAGGTAGAATTTAAACTGACCTGGATTACTCCGGGGACAAATCATTGAGGTGTGTTTTGGTTGGAGCGTGGGAGGCCTGACAGAGGTGACAAGTGCACATTTTTCCCGCATTACCTGCAATTCTGGGCCTGAAAAGGGTTTCAACAGGTCATTTCTTCCAGCTGCACAAGACCAGACAGAATATTTTGGAAATACTTTTTTAGTTATTTCCGTCCAGTTGTGTGCCTTTTTATGGCTAAAAATAGCATTTTCAGGAAAATTCAAAAAGGCTGCAAAATCACGTGACCTTTTTTACCATTTGATATCATGAGCCTGAAAGTTTGGCTGAAATAGAAGCATCCCTGCTGAGTGGTATTTGGGCCCTCATTACTGCTGATCAGCACAAGTGACCACAAATGTAACTTGCTTCAAAGACTATGAATGGCAAATGACATATCCCAAGATAGTTAACTTTGAAGAAGAAATATGCTCAGATTGTTCTTCGCAAAATCCAAGATAGTACATGCCAAAATTAGACTTGAGTGAGCTATTTAGAGTGGCTCCTTGCCCTGAAAGTTTCCATTTGATTCTGATAATTTTCCAGTGGAAAAACGTGCAAAGATGACTCACTGAGTTACCCTGTACAGGCGTACTCAGGGAGGATGGGGTCAGACCACATTGCAGTTTCCAACTCAGTATTGACTGCTGAACATTTTCCTACAATGTTGACTTGCTTCCTGCCACTGGTAAATCAATGGTGCACGCCACACACATACACACACCACACACACACGCACACACAAACACACCAGCAGATTGCACCATGCCCGCGGTGGCAACGCCTGCAGGCAGACCGCGGACTTGAAAAGAGAATAATTTGTTTGGAATTTACGCACTCGCCGATGAGTGGTACGGAGTCAGGGAAGTGCTCGTGGAAGAAGTCGAGGAGACTCCTGGGAGTCGTAATCGACTCGAACATGCCGAACGGCATGAAGAGCGTCACGACAAAACTCTTGTCTTCGCTGTTCGGCAGAGCTATCATCATAAATTCGTTTCGTGGCCAGATGTGCAAGTAGTTTGTTTCCATGTTGAACTGAAATTGATAGCAAAAATGTAAACTTCATTCGCAGGAACAGGAGCCTAGGTTAGACACATCACAGTTGCTGCATCAATGAATTTTTGCTCTTTGTTGGAGTTTTCTGCGGAATATCGCACTCGAATCAAAGACGCAGTGCGACTTCTGCCGGTGTAATTGCGCACCGAAACAGCAGGTGACCGGTCGGAGTTATCGTCTGAGATGCAGGCACAAAAATGAAGGCAATCTGTGTCGCCACAGTCGCGAAGCAAAACACCTTTCCGTCCTTGGAGGGAATGCAGAGTTCCATGTATCCGTGCGGAATGTACTCCTGACTGTAGTCGAAGCGAGTCTGCTTCATGAGCTGCCTGCGCACGGAGGAGAACGCGCCGTCGTTCCCGATGATCAGGTCGGACTTCCGCCGCACTTGCTCTCCGTCCGCTCTTCAGAACAAGTTCAAAATACGCATGTGAGTGTTCAGACGCCTGTGAGGTCGAACGTTGCAATGGAGTCGGGTGTGTAAAACCTGAACCCCGGGAATTGTGCAACAGCTCAAAGTAATGTGGCTTTATCACTAACTTTTGTAACACCATTTCGCCGGTTTTGCAGTCAGCAGAAACAAATTTGTGTTCGAAGTGCAGCTTGACGTTTCCGTACTTCTCAGCAGCTGCGCAAGCACAACGAGTGTTTGTTGGAACGACAATGTACTGAGATTGCAAAAACCAAAGTAACCATGGCAAAATTTCCGATCGCAACTGTCCACTTACCAGACAACAAAAGTTCGTTCAGTTTCCTTCTGTCAACTGACATTATGTACTGCAATCGAAAAAGTTTCCAAAAACTACAGGCAGAATAAAGAGTGAAGCACAAAAACCGAGATGCAGAATGAGGCGTCCAAAATGGTCCATCATCTCATGCCCAAAGTCATTTCATGCAGGGTCGGAAAACTCGGTTGGTACTCTTCGTCTCTTTCAAAAGGAGCTGTGGCAAAGATGTCCCCCCCCCCTGCCAAATGTCTGATCCCACCTGCATGAGCTCTTTCTGATTGGCAAACACGAACGGGCTTTGTTGATCGGGAGGCTAAGGGCCCTGGGCGCTCGTTGGAGCCTGGCGCACAAGCCCCTGCCAAAGGGTCTGGGTTGATGGTGGGATGTGGGATGTGTGGGGAGTGGAACTTGGTACAGCAGTTGGAGTGACTGATTCCTTTTGGTCTTTCTCAGAAGGTCAAAAGTGCATTCAAGCTGTTTTTCGTTTTTCTAGAATTCACAGAGTCCGACTTCAGGGCAACCTTCAACGTAAATACCATGCAGTCGGTTGTGGTACACTTGGAGAAGGCCGTACGTGTGTATTCTGACACTACAGTCGCGATGCATGGAACAACAAGGGAACACGTTGCTGAACAGCCCTCACCTGATCTTTGGTGCCGTATGGAATCGGGTGACGTGACCAGTCGAGTTCATGAATCATGCGCGCGAACATCGGAATGCCTTTGGAAACGATCTCGTCCTCGAGGCCGACGGCGCGCAGCGCGTCTCGCCCCCGACGGGACAGCGCCAGGTTGATGCTGCGCCCCCGCACCACCTCCTGCGTCCGAATGTCTGCAGTCACAATCAATGTGGTCGCTGATGTGACTTTGGCATCATTGTGGTGACGGTCTGCATGTGTGCTGAATTAGGCGCTCGTCTTCCACGCAGAGCGGTTCCAAGTGAGTAAGCCGAGAATGCACGATGAAAAAGCCAACAGACCTGATCTGGCCTCGAAGACATCGACCTTGAATCCCCGTTTTGCAAGGAAGCAGGCATTCAGAGCACCAACCTGAAGGATAATGCTTGAAATAAACTAGTATGGCAGTGTCAACATTTGGTGAAGTAGCCGCTTTGGAAACACGCAACATTTGAAAGAAATTTGTGTCGATGTGTTCTGATCAGATTCGCTTGCTCACTTTTTACTTTCTTGTGGATTCTAATTGTCAGTGTCTTTTGCATGGTCAGTGACCTTGAGATGAAATCTTCTTTGCATGATAATTTTTGCAAGAACTCCTTTCCCGCGAAAGAACTCTTGTGTTGTCGCAATGTTGGAGACAGAAAAAGATCTTACTCACCAAGCCTCCACCCACAATAGCAACGCTTTTGCTCCGGTTCCTGTCGTCAGCCATGTTTGGTTGCGAATGAACCCCGATCCACCCTTTTCACGGTCGCGGCCTTCAGTGCCATACTGAAGGTTCGAACAATGCCCTGCCGTTTTATACATGGCTAATCACATGTCAAACCGCTAAACAGGACACCCGGTGTTTATTGGAAAAGGGCTGAAGTTCATTGTGATGCACAACACAAATGTGAAACAACCTGTAAAGGTTTGACGCAAATATCCGAACTCGGCGCGTGCAGCAACGAAGTGGCGCAGCCTCTGCAACTGCGCCTCGCCCCTTTTCCGTGTTTCACGGACAGGCAGCAGCACATTTGCCAAGACAGCGAGACGTAAAGAGACAAACGCAAAGTACATTTGTAGAAAACATATATTTGTGCATTTGCACTCACAGATTTTACAAAAGGTGGCATTTTCAACCTCCTGATCTTTGATTCGCGGAAATGCAGAGAAACTATTTGCTTGAAACAGTTGTCCAGCACAATTTCAGAGACGTGCATTTTCATCTTTTGTCGAATGAATTGTGTGCTTGCCAATTAACAAATTACAAAATGATTGAACAACAACGTGCGCGTGCCTTTTCATGTACCCCCGGCCACTGTCAACAAAGTCCGTTCCATTTTCATCCCACACATGTTGCACAAAGATTCTCAAGAAACGATCACTGCAGTTTGCAATTGGCATCAGCTCGCAGTCGGAGCTCGTGACGTAACTGTGGGGGCCACAACGCCAGAACGCCAGTTGACAAATCCGAACTGAACGTCACCCCAAAACAGCACGCCGACAAATGATGTGTTGGTCACATTGTCTTCTGTTGTTGTCAACGTAGTGCAATCTGCCTGTTCCACACACTGACAAATTTTCACGCAAGCATCAAATAAACAGGTGTTGTGTCTTGGTATGGACGTGATTTTCCACACTCCCAGCACGTTCTCTGTGAGATCGCACCACAAAGATTGGCAAAATGCACAGCGAAAACGCTTTATTATCTGACGATTATGGTGTTTCATCGTATCTCCATGATCGAGAAAATCTGTTCACGCCGTCTCCCAGTGTGGCGCTATCTCACAGTCGCAACTGACGCGCGTGTGAACGATGCTCTCCTTCGTGACCACTCCTGCTGCGTGCGCACATGACGTGCCCGAGTGCGACGGTCACCACAATGCACAAGCACTGAGAAATTCAGGCCTGGCCATCAAATGGAATGAGTGCACGCGAAAGCGGCAAACTAGCAGCTTTTGAGAAACACTTCCTTTCACAAATGACTCGCGGTAACGTTTCAGAAAAGAACATGGGTCCTGTTCTTCCCACTGCTAACCCAACAAAGATGTCCCCGCCCCGTGTCTTCCAAACATACCGTAAAATCCCGCGTATAAGACCCCTTTGCGTATAAGACCACCCCCCTTTTTCAGCCACAAAATCAGTACAAAGCTATTTTATTACATTTTCAACAAATTTATTCATATATGCAAATTTTAGGTTTTTCTGAATCAAAATCAAGGAAATTCTGCTTCAAAATTATTTTTTCCAAATACTTTTTATTATTTCAAGGTTTTTTATTTCAACTTTTTTACCAAAAGTCACAAATATACTCTTCAAGTAAATCTTTTCTATTTTGTCCTTATTTAAACTTAATTTTAATAATTTCTTGACTGATCCCACTCTCCTTTCATGCTTCACTTTCTCATTTCTTCTTTTGACTTGTAATTTCTTGTAACATTATTGATCAAAGATGTCAAAAGTCCAATCCTCATGTCTAAGACACCCCCCTTTTTTGGAATCAATTTTTTGGCATCAAAAGGGGGTCTTATACGCAGGATTTTACGGTACTTCACTCCCCTCTTCCCGCCCTCGAGATGTTCCACCAAGCAGTATCGAAGACTGGATCAGGAAGAGTTCGAGCTTTGTGATAGCGAGGCGAACCTCTGACTGGCTCTCGATCTACCTACTGACTGCACACGCTCAGGTTAGCCGTGTGCACGCAGGGGCCCTTCTAACAGTGGAAGATCCAGACACCTGAACGCGTTATACGTCGACACTTGAAACGAGGATCCATCGAGCACGTACATCCATGAGGATCAGGAATGAGTCCGGCTTCTCATGCACAACCTGAATGAACTCATGCATGACTAGGAAACCGTAACGTCTGTTACACAAGGAATATTACGAGTTTGTGCTACACAATTGTGCGCAGTCCTGTCGTTGTAGTGGGCTCCAAGCTTCACCAACATGGGCTGCTTGTCTGCACACAGATACTGTTCGGATTCATCCCGAGCACAATAGAAGTTTCTTCACTAGATGGGTTTGTACAACAGCGTCGTGACGTATTTCTTCCTGTATCTGTGTGTGGCACTGAGCACGATCACACCGTCCTGCAAGCACATCCGACGACAGGCTTACTATCTCGTTCCCCTCTGTCAATTGCAGTTTCGTGTTTGCTCAAGAATTCACAAGAAATGCTCGAAAAATGGACATAACAAAGTTTTATTGCTTGTTGTCAGTGTGTGTGTGTGTGTGTGTGTGTGTGTGTGTGTGTGTGTGTGTGACGACAGGTCTACTCACCTTGATGGACAGCGCGTACAGATGATTCAACATCACATGATTGGGCTCCGGAAGCAAATTGGGCTCACACTGAAGGAAAAAATAAAGGCGAACATGACATGCGAACAATACAGACAAATGCGCAATTCAATTTGCACTGACGGAGACAATCAAGGGTCATTGACAATTACTGGTCATCAGGTGCGCATTTACCAGGTCAGCAGATCATATGAACGAAACAGAAGCCCCTAGTTTTTATCACAACAAAAAGAGACGTACGTGCACGGGAATCTCCTTGTTGAGGATGACCTGCAGGAGGTGAGGAGGTAGAATGGGCGGCCCGCCGGTGTGAAAGCTATGTGTCGGCGTGCGCGGAGGGATCTCCTGCGAGTAGTCTCCGGGGGGTGACCCCGACAACCCGGCTGCAAACAGCGACACACACATTCATTCACACCTGTTTCAGTGAAATGGTCCGCGATTTTCAAATGTTAAGTGAAGACTAGCAAAGCTTCAAATATGTGGATTCTTAGCGTCTTTTCAAAGAGCAAATTTCAAGCACTCTGACTTGCACAAACTCAAACTGTCACAAAATGAAAAAGACCTTTCTGTACAAAAGTCTCGAATCATCCTGTATTTCTACATCTATGTATTTGTTGAACGTGGTATCTACTTCGTCAGTGTTAAGCGCCAAGGGGTTGACGCAAACAACTTTGCGTTGTACCTCAACCCTCGGAATGAGAAGTTTCTTTTTTCAAAACTTCCATAAAGGAATGTGTTCTTGCTGGCTTCAAACTAAGCCAGTTTTGACCCCCTTCCAAATGTTTGGGTGGTGGGACCCAAGGATTCTCTTGACAACAATTTTTTGGTGGGGATGGGTGTGTGTGTTTCATAAGCACTGAAAATGGACAAGGCAATTTGGAATTTGAGCCCTGAGATATCAATGCCGAAAAATATCAACCAGAAATGTAAAATTTCGTCCATCAAACGACTTGCCAGCTTCTCATCCCATCAAGGAGAACACTGCCTTGGTTTGTTCATTATCGTGGACCCCCGATACGGATTTGGAGAAGGGAACAAACCGAAGAAAATGGTCGGCTCCGACAGTCACCCCAAGCCACTTTCGCAAACCTTTCTTTGAATGGCAAGTGACGAAAGACAATTTCAGGCCCCGAAAAACTGAACCCATGAAATTTTGGGCAAAAGAACGAAAAAGGACTCCCCGGGCGGGTGTGTGCGTGGTCTGTTTGGGAAAACCCAACCAAACGGTGACTGCAACAAACACACCGACGCTTCAACACATCGACACCTCTCAAGTCGCCCAAGAAAACGTGTCCTTTTCTCAAAGTATCAAGGACCACATGTGTGAAATCTTGAATATTTTCAGTGATATCAAGGCTGCACTCAGTCGCGTGTAATGTTGTCCTCGTCAAAATTTCGAGGCTCTGAGGAAAAGAACCTTGGTGCTGGGACTAGAAAAACGTTGCCAACAGTGCATGTGCTGAATAACGGGCACAGAATGAGAAAGAACCCAAAAGAATGGACAAGAGCACTCATCAATGAAGACACGCGCCTCACGCACTTGAGCAAATACCGTGATTGTGGCACATTAGACCCGGGTAATAATTGTGGGGAGGGGTACCACTCGAAAGAGGGGGGATCTATGGTGCAGCAAGATCGTTTTCTCAATGTTTCTTGTGTGGATTCCTCGGACGTTTGGCAACGTTGACTCACACCAAGACACACCTGGACTCATCAAGACACCTGTGCACACTTTGTGCTTCAATACGGTGTTTGGCAAACCCGGTGTTCCTTCAAAGTCCAAATTTTGAACGTCTTGGAGCGCACATGACCAAAGTTGTCGGCATCAAGTCAGACGAGGTCGAGGGGCGGGGGAGGAAGGCACATTCCACCCATGTTCAACGTTGTCAAAAAGCTGGACAACCCATTTTGGGAGAACCAGACGAGAAGTTGTCTGGCCTGGGACAGAAGGACCTCCTCTGAAGAGTTTTCAGTGCGTTGTCACCAAACAAAAGTGTTTGTTCACAAGATGACAGCCGCTTTCCATTGAGAAGGTGTGGCCGCAAAAACAGCAATAATTTGCACCGCTGACCCAGAGAAGTCATTGCCTCCAGAATCCAGACGCAAAGGGTGATTGTGAGACACGCGTCGATGCTTAGCAGTCGGCGAGTGAATAAATTAAAATAAAATGCAATCTACAAGAATGGTGCTAACAGCGAGTGAGAAACAACATCAAAACCAAAAGAAAGAATGACATTTGATGAGGAGGGTTATTTTCGCAGAACAACAGCCAAGCTACGTGTGAAGGGAGTTTGCACCCCGCTTCACAGCTGCGCAAGCAGAAATTGCAACAAGCTTCACTTCATGTTCGTCCACCTCAAAGGCTAAACTGTATTCTTTTGCAAAGAGAAAGGTTTGAAAGGAAGGGTACATCACATGTACTTTACTTTTTCCTTACCCCCGCTTTTATGCTCTTCACTAGACTGACTATCCATTGCTAGGGCTTGAAAGACCTCAAAATCTGAGACCTCGACTGTCATGGTATTGTTTTGGGTGCCTAAATTATTCTTTATTTTTGGCTGAAATAAAGTTGGCAAAGTATGAGGTCAATAAGAGAAGCACAAGTTGGTGCAGAACGAACACACACAAGGGAGCGTCACTACGTGGAGTCACTCAGCCTTCAGCACCTGGAGCAGCACAAGACATGAATATTGAGCCGGATTGTGATCTTGCAGGCGCGAGTGTTGATTGTTCAGCGTGCAAAATCAAAACCCAGAAGTTGCAAGTTTCTGAACAAAGCAATGTCTCCCGTGAGAGCTTTCTGATGCCAATCAGATGATCCAGATTGTCTTCTTATTTTTCTTTTTTGGCGTTTGCCTCCCAGAAGAGAAGCTCTACCTTGAACTTGTGAACCCTGAAACTGGACCAGGAAGCTGACACGAACAGACAGGCTCTACAGTCTGGACCTTACCCGTGCTCGGACCTGTACTACTGTCCATCGCAAGTGCTTCAAACACTTCAAAATCCGCAGCCTTCACATCGACTTGGTTATTCTGAGTGCCGTCATCATTGACTGCTTTTGGCTACGATGCAATAACCATATTTTAGTTTCAAAATTTGCAAACACCTTTCATGCGGAGTGGATCAGAGACAAACTACGGTCGACAAGCAATATGGAAAAAGACTCCAACACTTCTGTACGCTGCATGAGAATCTGGAGACAAACTGAAAGCAGAAACTCGTGAAGCAAGAAACCACCCTGATCATACGAGGGTGATTTCACTTCTGGCCGGACTGTGCATGAGCGCAATTTCGCTTTGTTCACATTCTTGACCGTGTAATTGCTCTTTGGCTAAGTCTGCAAAACAGTCAAAGACCACGACAACATGTCGCTCATGTTGATCGCAGTCCGGCCAGAAGTGAAATCATCATCGTACGACACTCAACCGCTTGACTTCCCCCCCCCCCAAAAGTATGATCCAATGCCAAAAAGCAAGCTCCCTTTTTGTTTGACAAACGGCTAATCGCCACAAAAAGGCTTGTCGGATTTGCTGGCCTTCTTTCTTGGCCAATTTCGATTCATGATGTCTCAACTGAACAAAAATCTCCACCGCGAATCTGGAATGGTGTCTTTTCTGTAACAAATTGGACAACGACAGATTCAAGATGCAGAAGAGTCACGTTTAGTGCCAACTACATTCAACACTGACAACAAGAACCCGCGTTCCGAACCTGAAAAAAAAAAAAATCACAACAAACTAAATCGCTGATCTGACATGCAACAATATTTTGGATGTCCTCATTTTGGAAAACTGCAAAAAGAAGCATCGCACTCCACACTTTCGACGACAACACAAAACACATTGAGTGCAGACAAGCGCTAGTCGACATCGATTGGGGAGGGGAGCAACATACGTTTCATGTTTTCATTTTCATCTCATGAACGGGGGCGCAGGGTCACGGGGCAGTGTCACAATCAAACGTTGGATAGAAAGCGTCTTTTTTTCCTTGACAAAGTGTGTTTTGCAAAGCAAATGTTTCTAGTGTTTTCAATCATGGAGCAATTTATTTGTTGGATGAAAAGCGCCTGTAGCAGAAGCAAATTTCCAAACCACCTTCACTGGCAAAACTGGACTTAGATTTACTGTTTCGGGTCTGGGGACGTTCAATCCAGTGGAAAGACTTAGAAAGCTCCCCTCCTGCAGTGGGGTGGGTGGTGGTTCTGGTACACCTTCACGTGTGCAATTGTGTGATTGCGAGAAATGCGTACGAATGAAAATACAAGAAAAATTAAGTCACTTTCTCTCCAACGTCAACAATACAAGTTGTCCTCATCAAACAGTTCGCTTCTTTGATTGAGCACTTCTTTCCGTGACAAAGATGCATGGATTGATTTTACTCGGAGCTGACTGTGACTCTTCTTGAGTTTTCAACAAATTGCGAAGTTTGAGCTTCAAAAAACAACTGCGAACAACTTACCTCTTTGGAATCACAGACCCAGCTGCCATCGACGAAAAATTTGTACTCGTGTGTGCCTTCGGGAAGGTCGATTATTGTGTAGAAGTCGTCATGGCTGCAAAAAGAAACAAGTCTCACACAACCAGCATCTCACACATGTTTGGCAAGAAAACTGACCAATTTCGCGTACGCGCGTTCTCGCAGAAACAACAACTGTGACAAAAACACCACGAAAATACATGGCCAGCGGACTTCTTTGTCTGTGTCTGCGGATGTCCCAGCTTACGCACCTCTTGACCATCGGGATTTTGGCCTTCCAGTTGTCAAAGCTTCCCGAGATGCAGACCTCTTTGCCGCCACCCTCCCACTTGAACACGGTCGGTAGCTTCTTTCGGTCGATGCCGGAGCTCGACGTCAGTGTGCTCGCGCGAAATCGCATCGGCTCGTCCGCCTGCCAACAAACCCAACTCAACTGAATACAGAGCTTCACAACTGTATTCACCGAAGGAAAAAAGAACACTCAGCAGTGGGTGGATACGGCACTTCGTCCGCGCAGAAATTGTATACAAAGCATGGTTTCGTTCCTCAGCTCCAGTTGGAAACTTGTGGTTGCACGAAAGTACCAGTACGAAGGTTCCACAAGCTTCAAGTGTGAAAGAATATTGCTCGAAATTTCAACAATGCACGCGACAAACCGTGCAGTGAAAAGCACTGTGCTGATACTCTTTGTTGGCTACAATCGGACTCAGAAGGTTTCTGTTTGCCGAAATGCCATTTGTACTCGTATGCGCAGAGTCAGGCACAGGCACAGCGTATACATGTATTGGTTGGGAAACAGTTCATAACCTTGACCTGAATGTTCAACTGCGCTGGTTGGAGAAAAGTACGAAAAGACCATAAATAATATTTGGGTTTCATTTGGAGTGGCTCGAGTAGACACGCTTGACTCCAGGTGATAAACTTCAACAAATCTGAAGTGTACACAAAGCTGGATGTATCACTTCAGTTACCTCGATGTCTTGGTCGCCCAGAAACACATCGTCGCCCGCATGTTCCTCAATCGCGTCCATGACTGCACTGACTGACAAGCGAATTGAACGGCTGGAGATATCAATTCAGATGGCCAACTCCAACTTCCATGAGATATGCACAGGATGAATCTTCCAGAGTGCAAATGCGGTCTTCTTCTTTGCGCCACAGCATACGCTTGTACATGCACGCATCAAAATGCCTGTGCTCCAAGTTTGTGTGGTAAATAATATGTAGGGCGTGAAGCTCCGAGAGGTAATCCTGTCACCACAATGTGTGCTTGTCGTCGTTGAGAAAAGTTCAATATGATTGAGCTCAAGAACTCAGTTACCAGTCACACATCATGTGCCGTCGCGCTTTCCAAAAAACCTACATTTGCGGCAGCTGTACACAAAGAAATTACAGGCACAAACAACCCAGATCAACTGCACTGTGCAAACTAAATCCATACACTTGAAGACGAGCCAAAATATCACGATACACAAACACGCAAGTTCAAGTTGCGCTGCAGTACGCGTTGTACGCCCCCTGAATCTTTTCTGTGCAACTGCTGCGAGTGTAACCTTGACACCATCAAAAAGAAGCGGAACTGAGGGAAGGTAGTCAGGATGTTATCATAGCCTTCACTCCTCTTCTCACTCGCAATCGGCCTCGCATTCAAAGTGGCTGCGTTTGTGATGGACAAGACCAAGGTCTTCTTCAAATTCTTCACCACAGCATGTACGAAAAGTCTGCCAGTCAAAAAACTCCCAACAGATTCGCGATGGTTGCTCCACTCTGAACTTGCAGCACTACTTCTTTCCCACGCCAGGTGAGCTACGAGTATCACCAGTGAGTTCGCACATTGACCCTGTCGCGTTGCAATGAGGTGGATTTGCTCAATAAAATTTTGAGTGGGCCCGAGAAGCCACGGCTGGCAGTTTGCATGTTGGCTTGAAGTCACAGGAAAACAATGACACCTCGTTGTTCGAGTGCAACAGTACGCGCGTACTCGTGTTGAAAAGGCGTGTTTTTTCAAGGCTTTGCTCTTCAACGACAAGAAGACAACATACGCAGATGAAATTCCTGGCTCCAGAAGAACAAGCTTTCTCGTGTTCACAGGCATGGGGGCTCGAACTTTCCTGAAAGCCTTGGTCCCTCCACCCCAACACCATCACCGCCAAGTTGGGCAGTTCCAACGGGAACAAAATCGCGTGGAAAAGGCGAAGAAAAATTTCGTCTTCGACGCACACTGGTGAGTCTTTCGGGCGTTGCCATCTTTGGCAAATCGTCAAGAAACGTCCCTGTGCCCTGTGTTCTCTTCACAACCGAAGACCAAAAGAATTTAACAGCACAACACACTGAAAGGAAAAAAGCCGTTGAACTCACCGGAAACGCGCCCGAATATTCCTGCCCAGGCAGCGGATGGTACGCCGAACGGAAGATGTAGTCTTCATCCGGTCTGTCCGTCGACATCATGGGCCCTGCGTCGTCGCCAGAGAAGTGTCTTGACTTGTCCTTCACAGCTGTGTTTCCCATTCTCGAACCCTGTCAATTTAAACTTCCGTATACGAGGGGGCTTTCCTTTCTGCCAGGAAGAATGTTGACCCCGCGCAACAGCCATTTAACACAGTTCCCTTATTGTTTTCAATCGGAACAAAAGGACATTGTTTTGTTTGGCAACAATGTGTTTTGGCAAACAATAACAAATGGTCACACTGTGAAAAGACAGACAGTTCTGAGGATGTTTCAATGGACGCCTTCAAAGTAGTTTCCCTGCAGGGCGGCACACTTCCTCCAGTGCGCAGGCCACTTCACCAGCATGCAGTCCTTGTACTCCTCCGATGTGATGACCGAGATTTGGTCGTCCACTGCCTGTTCCAAGTCATTCAGATTGCCAAATCTGCGTCTGCGCAGCCCCTTTTTGAGGCGTGGGAAAAACCAAAAGTCACTGGGGGCAAGGTCAGGGGAATAGGGAGGATGAGGCAACACTGTCCAGCCCAGATTCCGGAGATGTTGGAGTGTCAATCCGGCGGTATGGGCAGAGGCATTATCCATATGGATGAACATCCTTCCCCTGACTTGCCCCCTGGGTCCCCTGCGGTTCTGGAATGCGATGTCAAAGCATGTGAAAATTTGCCTGAAGACAATTTGGTTGACAGTGACAGGCCTGCGCACAAACTCCCTGTAAATCAGTCCTTTGGCATCAAAGAATGAAACCAGCATCACTTTGGAAGTGCCAATGTTGCGCCTGGGTTTTTGAGGACGTGCTTCCATGCTCCTGAGCCACTCCCTTGATTGTTCCTTAGTTTCAGGGTCGTAAGAATACACCTAGGATTCGTCCATTGTCACTGCCACCTTGAACACACGGGATTCCCTTTGCCTCAGGCATGTCCAAAAGTCACAGATTGTCACACGCCTTGCCAACTGAGCATCTGTGAGTAGATAGGGCACATACTTGGCACAACGTTTCCTCAACTGTAAATCCTTGCACAGAATCCTTGACACAGTGGTGATGGACAATGCTGTTGCAGCAGACAGGCGTAGCAGAGTCACCCGGCAGTCCTGTGTCACGATGTTCTCAATGCACCTGATGTTGGCTCGGGATCTGCCTGTCTTGGGTTTTGGTCTCCTGTGCAAGTCTACAATTTGTGTCCTCCCACTCCGGAACTGTTCCATCCAATGGTACACTCTGGAATTACTCAGAACACTCTGCCCAAAGCAGACAACAAGGGCTGCTTTAGTTTGGTCAAAGTTCCACCCCAACTTGGTGCCAAACCAGATGCAGACACGTTGTGTGAGCTGTGGAGTGAGTCCGGCACAACGCTTCATGATTCCCTCAATGTGTGCACACTTTGACAGTGAAGGGCAGACTGGCAGACGGTCGACCTTGTCGCGCTGCGTGCAGGTGTAGTCAATTTGGGTCGCCAAAGAGTCATCAAGACCGCGCGTTGATCATGTTGTTCCTGGCAGAAAGGAAAGCCCCCTCGTAGCTGACCAACTGGGAACGATCACAAATCAGAGAGCGACCGTTGGTTGAAGGCCGAAATAATTTTCCACATTTCCCCAAAATATGCCACAAGGCCCTTCGTATTCCAACAATCAAAGTGTGACCTGTCCCAAAGATTTTGGGACGGGCGGGGGGAGGGGTTCCATTCCCATGATCACCCACCAACTCTGCCCTGTCCCAAAATCTTGAACGAGAAGGGGGGGGGGCTGCTCAGGTTCCAAAATTTGGGACAAGTCAGACATTGATTGGCATCGATTTCCAACTGGTGCCAAAATTGGGAAGGATTCCTCTGGTCCAGTGTCAAAACACACACACACGCACGCAAGCACGCACACACACCTCAGCGACTGTACGAGCGTACCAGGGAAAACAAAAAGTCTTTTCTGTCTTGCGACCAAGCTTTATGCGCATCCACTTGTTGCCAACTGACGCACTGTCAACTGACAGTCAACAGCGGTTCACCAACATCTTGACCAACATCTCGCCCTCGTATCAAGCGCAGGCCGATGCCAAGGTCGCGTGTTTAAGAGGACGCCAAAAAGCGAGAGACATCACAATCTTGACGGACATCAGAAGCTCGTTTCTGACTGACCCTGATCCAGATCAGATTTGACAAAATCTATTCAAGATGAGTAACTCCTCGTTTGACCTTGGTGGTCCGTCAGTTCGCTGATTGGCGATTCAGTTGGATTCTACCAGGACTCAAATGCAAGGCCTCAACGAAATCCGCAGATCTGTCCAGGTACAATGTCAGAACCGGAATTGATTTATTTGCTGGACAGGGTAGATTCCATCTGCTTCTTGCATCAGAGAAGAAATCTCAAACCTGGCTGCTTTGTGGAGACAACAACCTCGTCTGTAACCTTCAGTCCACTCAGCAACAAAGCATGGAATTTCAAGCACCTTCCTGTGTCATGCAAAACAAACCACTCGCGTCTCATCCAATAAAATCCTCATTGAAATGAAATGCAAAGTCAAAATAGTCCCAGTAAACAACGGAAGTGGTTGCAGCGCAGGCGCTGAGCAAGGCGAAAGTTGCAGCAGCTGAAACGCGACTCCAGTAGGCAGCAGCGTTGAGTGGCTCCCCAGTTTTCGACGATTTCACAGCAACGTGAACAACATGGCTCAAATCTTGAGTGGCAAGGATGTTTCCAGGTGAGGGTGATCAGTTTAATACAACTGTCATTCAGCATTCATGCTTGTTTTCAACACTCAATGTGACCAACAAAGCGGCCATGCATCGGTTCGCCACGCACCTTGCTTGAAATCAAGGTTAGATATCGAAGCACTTGAAACCGTGCACCAGTCACGTATCGAGAGAGTCCACCCACTCGAACCCGTTTTCCACTGACGGACGTGTTGTAGAAGTTAATCTGATGTGCATGAAACAATGCAAGTGCCGCCGCCTCAGGAGTCCCTGTTGACCTCAGGGGCGTGACGCGAAGATCGTGCTCATTTGCATTGAATCGACTAGTGTTGTGCGAATGCACTTGGATCGTGGGCACTCAAAAATGATGCCGTCTGTTGGGAATAACATGAACAAATGTTCAGGTGGAATGTGGGCCTCAAATTTTGTAAAGCAGAAGGAGTCAGGGTTTGCAACGGTTGTTCCGTTCCGGTACTTCGCTCCGACCAGCTTGCCAAAAAATTCACAGTGACCAATATTCACAAAAGTATCATTCCTGTTTGGCTTTGGCCCTTTCAGTGAGATTCGAGCGGCTTTGAAAGAAAGCATCACTGCAACTCAGAAGGAGCATCCGTCGTTCCTGCCGGGACTGACCATCGTTCAGGTACGAGAATCGCGCGATCTGCCAAAAAAGGCTGCAAAGCCTGTAACAGACTCCGTTGTGTCAGTGATTGACAGACAGATCCAACATATGATGCTGATAATTGTTCGAGTAAATGCTCTCGGCTGGTGTGAAGTCAGCGCCTTGAAATTCAACGAACCGCGTCGACAAATACGTACCGTACTCGTAGGACTCGCGTGACATATATCTGCCGTGGAAACATGAACCCAAAATCGAGTGCAGCAATTTCGCGATCACGAGCAGAATAATTCTTGCTGACAGGCAGAGCTCTCGTTTCAATTGCAGATTGACAAATCTTTGTAAACCACAAGCTTCCGTGAAGGGGACAGTTCGAATTGAGTCAAGTTTTCGTCTTTCTTGTACTTCTGCGAAGTGAAACTCTGAGGTCTGAGGTGCCAAACATCTTCCGCTTGCGCAAGCGTTGTCAATTCAAGTTGATTCTGTTGCCGCAGGTTGGAGATCGAGATGACTCGAACGTGTACATCAACCAGAAGCTCAAGGCGGCTGCGGAATGCGGAGTCAAGGCGAAACATCTCAAGCTCCCGAAAAGTACAACCGAGTACGAGGTGCGTTCACCGAAGCAATAGAAGTCCTTTGCAATGTGTTGGCCACATGAATGAACAAGACCATCTGGTATCTGCTGAAAAATATTTCCCTGCAATGTGGGATTCTGGATGATTTCTTGCAGTTGAAATCCACTGTCGAGAAGCTGAACGCGGACGTATCTGTGCACGGAATGATAGTCCAGTTGCCTCTGGACACGGAAAATGAAATTGACACTGACACCATTTTGAATACTATCAGTCCCAACAAAGATGTGGACGGCCTCAACGGTGAGAACTCGGCCAAACTCTGCCGAGGTGACTTGAAGGACTGCGTTGTCCCCTGCACCCCCAGAGGATGTCTGGAGTTGATCAAGAAGACAGGTTTGTGCAGTCATCTCGAATGATCTTTCCATCACGAAGTGATGTTGACTTGGTTGCTCTGTCGCCATGAACTGTGCTCTGAACTTCAGGAATCGAGATAAAAGGAAAAACGGCAGTTGTTCTTGGCCGGAGCAAGATTGTTGGGATGCCCATGTTCAATGTGTTGGTATGGAACCACGCGACAACAACGCTTTGCCACTCCAGAACGGAGAACATCAATGAAGTTTGCAGAAAAGCGGATATTCTGGTGGTAGCAATCGGAAAACCCCTGTTCGTCAAGGGGGACTGGATCAAACCTGGAGCAGTTGTCATCGATTGCGGAATCAGCTACGTTCCGGGTTGGTAAAAATTATTCTTTCAACACAAGAGGCTTTATTCGTGAAATCGGATTCTCGCAATACCTGATTGGTCAGTCATGTACTGCGCTTGCTCAGGTTCAAATCAAAATGATCAAAACATAGAAACATTCCTTGCCCTGTGATATCCAAGAATCTGTCTTTTGTCAGATGACACAAAAAAGAATGGTCGACGATTAGCTGGAGATGTTGACTTCGAAGAGGCGAAGAAAGTTGCGTCCTTCATCACGCCGGTGCCGGGTGGTGTCGGACCAATGACGGTCGCCATGCTCCTGAGCAACACTGTCGACAGCGCCCAAAAAGCGCTGAAGTCTCAGGTCTGCAGCCAATCACAACAAGAAGTTAAAACCACTTATTTTAGCAGATCAAATTGACATGTGACCAGACATTTGAGTTGTTTGTTAAAACTTTCAGAGTGCTGATTGGAACATTTCTTACCTGCCCATTCATCCCAAGACACCGGTTCCGAGGTGAGACGGTTGGATTTCAAATACAAGTGTGAATTTTTTACCTGCCGTCGGTATCAATGGCAAAACTGCAAAACCTCACTCGTCTTTCAGCGACATCGAAATTGCAATGGCTCAAACTCCGAAGGACATTCAAGTGTTGGCAAATGAAGTTGGCTTGCGCCCAGATGAGCTGGACATGTACGGCAAGAAGAAGGCCAAGGTGTCGTTGAAGGTGCTTGATCGACTCAAGGAACAGCCGAATGGCAGATACGTGGTTGTTACGGGGTAAGCCCTCCAGCTTGAAATAGAACCACCTGTTTTGCGAGTGTGTTCAGTGTGGGAAATTATACGGGCACGGTTTTCTTCAGCATCACTCCGACTCCGCTTGGGGAGGGGAAAAGTACGACAACGATGGGGCTCGCACAAGCTTTGGGTGCACACCTGAAGAAAAACATTTTTGCCTGTATCCGGCAACCTTCTCAGGGACCAACGTTCGGAATAAAAGGTGAGTTTGCTGTTTTCTGTGAAATAAAAGACATGCAGAATGGCCTTTGTTGACACTGCGTCTTCGTGCCAACAAATAGGCGGCGCTGCCGGCGGAGGCTACTCCCAGGTGATTCCGATGGACGAGTTCAATCTGCACTTGACCGGTGACATTCACGCCATCACTGCTGCCAACAACCTTCTCGCTGCGCAGGTGCGAAGATTTCTTTGGGGGGCCAATGTTGCCAGATCTGTTTGTCCCAAACAGCTTTGTGACTCGTGGATTTGTTCAATAGATCGACGCAAGGCGATTCCACGAACTGACACAGTCGGACACCGCGCTTTGGGGAAGGCTTGTCCCGAAGAAGAAAGGGAGTTGGGAGTTCTCGAAGATCCAGCTTGACAGGTTGCAGGTCAGACACAAATGCACCGTCACAGTATCAAGGAAACCACAAGCTGGTGTGAAGTGTCACGCGGGGTATTTATGATTTAATTTTCGCTGCAGAAACTGGGAATTGACAAAACAAACCCTGCCGACTTGACGGAGGAAGAAATCAGCAAGTTTGTCAGACTCGACATGGATCCGACCACCATCACCTGGCAGCGAGGCGAGTGCTTGAATTTTATTCCAATTGGAGATAAAGTAACAGACGCATTGTTTTGAAAGAAAGTTGGGTGAATAAAGACGTTCGTGTTTTGCCTTTCAGTCATCGATACCAACGACCGATTTCTGAGGAAGATCACTGTTGGTCAGTCCCCGACGGAGAAGAGTCACACAAGAGAGGTAACTAGCGCAACTCACGCGAAATAATCTCTCGAGATCACTCATAATTGTTGCACACGGCTGTCGTGTTTCAGTGTCAGTTCGACATCACGGTGGCGAGCGAGATCATGGCGGTGTTGGCGCTGACGACGAGTCTGGAGGATATGCGCCGCCGCCTCGGTCACATGGTCGTCGCGAGCAACAAGGACGGCGTTCCCGTCACCTGCGATGATTTGGTGAGCAGACTTCCAAGTTTGGTTGGGAATTGTTCGCGCAACAGAACAAACTGTTGAAACAGATCTTCCGCTTTTGCCAAAAACATTTGAACTGACTTTGTCAATTGCTTCACCGGACAAACGTCACTCGGTCCTGAATCCGACATTTTGCAATTGCAACTGAAAACGCTTGTCATTATTCTCAGGGTGTCAGTGGAGCGCTGTCGGTTCTCATGAAGGACGCGATCAGACCGAATCTGATGCAGACCCTTGAAGTGAGTGACCCTGGCGGGCTTTCGGTGTGTGACAATTTTGTTCGCGTGAAAGCAACGGTGCAGTAGCGTTGTGGATTTTGAAATTTCCCAGGGAACGCCAGTCTTCGTTCACGCGGGACCGTTTGCAAACATCGCGCACGGCAATTCGTCCATCTTGGCTGACAAGATCGCATTGAAGCTGGTGGGAGAAAAGGGATTCGTAGGCGAGTACTGCTTCAGTCTTTTGGACGAACATGCACAAGGGCAACAACAAAATTTTCTCGGGGTACTCTTTGCCACCACTTTGGTTCAGTCGTGCAAGGGAGTGGGTGTACTTGCAGTTACGGAAGCTGGATTTGGTGCTGATATTGGCATGGAAAAGTTTTTCGACATCAAGTGCAGATATTCTGGCTTGATTCCCAACGCCGTGACGCTTGTTGCGACTGTGAGAGCGCTCAAGATGCACGGCGGAGGTCCCAACGTGACGGCCGGAGTCCCGCTGCCTGCCTCATACACCGAAGAGGTAGCCGCCTTCAGCAATTTCGGATTGACTGCGATTTGTTACCGATTTCGCTGGACGAACAGAACCGTGATACGATGCAAAATAATGACGGTGAACATTATGAAATTTGCAGAACTTGGAACTGGTTGAAAAAGGGTGCTCCAACTTGAGGAAACAAATCGAGAACGCGACGAAGTTCGGCATTCCAGTTGTCGTCGCAATCAACACTTTTGCGTGCGTCAAATGATCACCTGTCATCTTGGTTTGCGCTGAGGTTTTCCTTTTGTGCACTCAGTGATCACCACTAAACCACAGTCACCGAGACTTTGGTCTGCAGGTCGGACACGCAGAAGGAGCTGGAGCTGGTGAGAAGCATCGCGCGCGACAGCGGCGCCTTCGACGCCGTCATTTGTAACCACTGGGCGCGTGGGGGCGCTGGTGCCGCCGACCTGGCCGCCGCCATCGACCGCGCGACGCAGGCGCCGAGCAACTTCAAGTTCCTCTACCCCCTCGAGGTTTGTGTTCAACACGATGTTTTGTTAATTTGTGTTGCTTCTCGACCTGTAACTCCTTGTCACGTTGCTTCGTATCATTGCAGTTGTCGCTTGAAGAAAAGATTGCAACCATTGCAAAAGAAATTTATGGTGCTGACGATGTGGACATTCAGCCAGAAGCCAGGCAGCGTCTGTCTCTGTATACCAAACAGGTGCGGTGGTTGCGGTCCATTGCAATGCTGAGATCTTTCAGTTTTCTGGCGACACCGTAGCTTTGAACAAAACGCAGAGCTATTTTCTTGCTTGGCTCACGTCCAAATCGCGCATTGGTACCAACAGGGTTTCCAGAACCTGCCAATCTGCATGGCGAAAACGCACCTCTCACTCTCGCACGACGCAACGCGCAAGGGCGCGCCGACCGGCTTCACGCTGCCGATCCGCGACGTGCGCGCGAGTGTCGGGGCCGGATTCATCTTCCCACTCGTGGGCACGGTACGTGGAATATCGGGGCGCTTCGTTGCAGAAGTGAACTCTTCGATTCTTGGTGGTGAAGTTTGTAGGTCCCTCTTTCGTGAGAGGTGTTCGATAGGACTGGTTTCTTCTGCAGATGTCCACGATGCCTGGTCTTCCAACACGTCCGTGTTTCTACGACATTGACTTGGACCCAGAAACCGAAGAAGTCCAGGGTCTCTTCTGAACAGACCACAGCAGCTGTGAACTGTTCAGTGGAGAGTTTGTCTCGGCGAATCAGCTCTTGGTTTTCTGAAAACACTTCAAGAGTTTTGTCTTCAGCGAATGAACTCTGTGCTCTGAAAACACTCGGAAAAAAGAAAAACTAACAAGGGTAACCGAAATCTTCATACTCGAACTAGCAAGGGTAAAGGATGTTTTTACACTCCAAAATTAACAAGTGCAAATGATAGCAAGTGCAAATATGTTGTTCTTAAATTTATTCTACAGCTCTGCGATCACAAAACCTGTTGTATGTGCTCGCATCGTGGCAGAAATGGGTTCTCACCCCACAGAAAGATTCCTGTTCAATCACACTACTGTCTCAACCGAAGGTCTCGAAAAGTCATTGTGTGATTTTACAGGAACCATTTTTGTACTGTGTGAGAACCCTGTCCTCTTGTCATTCCTTTTGTTCAACACTTGTTTTCAAACGCATCACTTTTTTCGATGTCAATTTTCTCAGGCGACTCAATTTGAATCTGATTCTTCAGACTGAAAGAATGTCCCACATTGATTATTTTGGAAATAAAAATTCTAGCTGCGCGATCGTTTTTTGCTCTTGCTCTAGACAGCAGCAAATGTATGTCTCGGTCGGATACAGTATTCTTTTCTCGGAACAAGAACACCCATCAGTGCACACACGTGCCTATCTTTGGGCGAACATGTTGGGTAGAAGGATCGCACTTCACATTCTGAACAATTTCGCTGAGAGAGAGGCATGAAATACATCAGAACTGCCCCTCACGTAAATTTCCTTGAACCAAGTTCCTGCTTCTGCTTTTTTTCGCGAGCTCCACCGCAGACAAGGTCAAAGAACGAGAGTCGAAACCGTTGTGTTGAATATATTTCGAGCACTTTATTTTCTCTGGGGTTTCTGTTTGCTTGACGCTCTGAGAAGTACTCCCACGTCAAAGATAAGAACACTTGCAAACAACATTCACCCGTTTCCTTTTTTCACTGCTGGGCTGGGAATAATTTCTTGCACAATGTACGCCACTGAACTTCATTTGATAAATGATCACACGTGAGACTGCATTCGGTGCTGTGCAAGGACTCACGGGGCGCAATGACCTGACTTCAGCCTTCCATCATCACAGAGCGTGCTGGGCAGTGTAGCCTTTGCTGAGTTCCCGCCAATCCCCTGTGCAAATTCAAAGGAATATTTCACGTTCCTGTAAACACACCTTTCTTTGAAGTCGGAGCGACCACTCCTGAAACATGCAACAACCCACCTCAAATGTACTTGGTTCTGTTCAGAGCATTCTGAGCATAGTTGTCGTCCATGATTTTGTTCCAGTCAGTCTGTCCGACGACGAATCCTATTTCCCTCGCTCTGTCCTGGTTCTTCTTCTCTTCGATGTCCGCCCATCGTACCTACACCGACACAATTTCTTCCGTGAAAATAGACGTGCAGATCAAACACGCAACGCGAAAAAGCAACTGAAAGTGATATCGCAAGACTAAAAACTGCAAGCGAGGAATTTCAACACAGCAAGCTCACCCGCTTCTTTCCGGGCGCAGAGTTCCTCGTCTCGTAGTCATCGGGCAGCTGGAGGTAGTCCAACATGTGTTGCGGTGACGACTCGGAGGTCAGGCGTTTCCTGATGCCATCTAGCTGATCTGCAAGTACAAGAGCAGCACCAGTGTCAACGAAAGTCACTGAACAACGAGTAAAATGTAACAAGTACAAAAGCAGGAGCATGTTTTGCTTGAAACTCTCAAAACTTTACTGTGAAACAGACGACTTGTTCTTGTCAGTGAAATTGTATCTTTTGTTTCTGTGACAAAATCTCCGTGATCAAGGACACGAACAGTCGACACGTTTTTCTCAATGCATTTATTTGCAAGTGCATGATACAACGATGTTTTCCACGATATTGTCACTTGACTTCGTCAACGTCTAAATTACTGACACTGACGTTCAGCTGTGTTTCATTTTTTGTTCCATTTTTGCTGCAAATCCAATGCCAAGCGTGTTGCAAAAATGCAAAAACGTGCGCGGAAAAACCAGCCTTGGCCAAAACTAAGTCAAAACCGAAACGCGAGGTTTCAAAACTGTCCTGCTTTCAGCAAAATCCGACGATCGCGAGTCTCGAGACCGAGTAGGAACAAACTGCCACTGAAGAACGTTGTTGTTCATGGTGTTTATCTCTGGTCAAATTTGCAAACTAGGGTTGTGCAACCTAAGACTCCCGACTCTGAACTGCCAAATCACGGAAGAGCCTGATCCCCACCGAAAACAGGACAAACGACACTTCCCTTTCCTCTCAATGCCACGACCACGACCACGAAATTTTGCTCCTTGCCTCCCACTGACTGACTGGAAACCCGCCTGTTCATTTTCTTTTCTGCAGGCGTTTGACACCAACCGGCAAAAACAATGTCCCGAGAACATTCAGTTCCAACAGGGAACCGAAAGTCAGCCACTGTTGCACATCAACCAATCCACGAGATGTGCTGCTTCAAAGAAGACGTGTAAACTTTCATTGAAACTTACCCAGTCTAGCTTCAGAGACATCAAGTTCCCAGCGACTTTTCTTGAACCCCTGGCGGTGTATAACGGCATTCATCTTTAGCATTAACAACCTGCCGACCTTCGCTTGCTATAGAAAACTTGAACAGGTTAGCACTGGACAAATCATCATGCTCCTTCAGTCAAATTCACACAAAGGATTGGAATTATAAACTCGATACAGTTCAACGGCAGGAAAGACTTCAAGCACAAACATTGTCTGGGAACTGTTACATTCTGAAACAAACTTCTCAAATTTATTTCGGCATCGCTCACAGCGCCACGGACCAAAAAGTCAAAAAGGCGTAAAAAACACATCGAGCCTGAAACGGTGCTTGCTGCGTCTTGATTCTGTAAAAAACCGAGTCTTTTTCAGGAGCCTACGTTCTGCATCATTCAATCCACTCGAACACGCCTGTGGAAAAACATCATATCAATTTCACTGCTCAGCACACGTTTGTGTCCTGGAATGGTGATGAAGGAAGATCAGACAAAAATTCACTTCGAGGTTGTGTCCAGACACCGTGGTGAAACTGGACGCCTGAACAAATACGAACTGCCAGACAGATACGAACAAGAAATGGGCCATCCGGGACTTTTGTGGCCAAATGGCCAGGGTTTCGGGCCGTGAAAGTATTTCTTCCGTGTGGACATTTTGGGCGGACGAAAAGGACCAAGGAAAATCAACAAAACAGAAAACTGTTCACTCACACAACAGCAATGCCCGTCCGCATCTTCCTGCTGCCGCCGCTCAGCCCCGCACCTGTCAAGAGCGAGAGAAGGCAAAGCCCGGCCCTTCTTACCCCATCATCAAAGTCATCTTCATCTTCCTCACTCTTCTTCTCTTCTTCCGCTTCAGGTTCATCCACGGCTTCTTCCATCTCCACCTGGAACAACTTCACATGAGTCGCGCTTCTTATTGTCGTCACTGTCGACTTCGCTGCGTTCTCTCCTTCATGAAGCCATTTGTGGAAATACACTGAACAGAGAAAACAGTTGGATGTTTCAACCGAAAACTGCTTTTCCCTTCTTGGAGCTCGACACCGGGTCGTGCTCACCTCTGTTATGGCGATGTCCTGCAGCAACATTCTGATGTCGAGCCTGAGGTAGTGACGCGGAGTTTCCTCCCACTCTTCACTCATCTGCAAACACAGTGCACAGTCAAGTTACGCCCTGCAGAACAACCCCAGTCACAGAAGGAGCAATTCACTCTTACGTCCCAGGTTAGTCAGAAATTATGCGTTGGTGAACTTACCCGCAGGATTTCTGACAACGTTCGACTGTGTGTGTTCCTCTTGAAACAAACATTTGGTTCCGCTTGAATTTCCACTGTGTAAACTTGGAATCCTTTGGACTTGGCGTAGCTCCAAAAATCCTCAAAATATTCAACCTTTTCATTGAAAGAGTCCAATATGATGAAGTTGAACAGCAAATTGTCAATCTGCTTTTTGAAGCTTTTGAGAAGACTTTGTCGGTAGATTTCTTCCATTTCCATCTCATATTCGTATTTCATCACCTGTGGAGACAATGGGCAATTGTCATCAAACTCTTTGTCATAATTCATAGATTCCTGCTGCGGCACAGTCCAGTTTGGAGTGACATGTACCGTTTTTGTGGTGGTTCTTCCTGTGTCAGAATCTTTCACTGTCACATCATGTTCCGTCATGAAGTAGTCGTCGATACTGAGGATACGCGGAGCACTTCCACCGTTGGACACTTCTTTGTCCTGTTTTGAGACAAGATTGACAGCACCTCATCGATACTATTTGTGAAAAGCCTATTTGACCCCTGACGGAAAATCCGTTGATGTGTTTGTTGTTTCTAGCAATGTTCACCTTCAACAGTTTGGCGATGTGAGACTTTCCGGATCCTGGCAAACCCCGCAGTATAACGACCAGATGTTCGGGGCGCGTCTTCCTGCCTGGCTCGCAGAGCAGGTCCTCCACGGTGACCGACTCAATTTTGGTGTTGGAGTCAGACACGATGTCCCTGTAGTAGCGATCAGCACTGCTGTAGCCCGTGTCTGCTGGTCGGCCACCGCTACAACGAACCAGGCTATGTTGGAACGGGACAAATTTGTGTTTTGTCGCAACTTTTCTTTCAACCGATAACCCCAAATTCACCCAGCAACCGCCGGATAGCAAATGCTTACAAGCTCCTGTTCCCGTCCACGCCAGAGTTTCTCGCAGATTTCTCTCTTCCAAACGAATCTGCAAACAAGAGGACAATGTGAAGCCATTGTGTGAAAGGAACGAATCGTGCGTCTCCACTTTCTTTTTCACGTTCAGCCACGACCAAACCTGAACGGATTTTACCTCGATCAGGTTCTGTCGGACTGAATCTGGATCTTTCTCTGCGTCTGTCCCGGTCTCTGTCTCTCAGTGGACTCCGGTCTCTCCAGTCTCGGTCCCGCCCCCGTGTCGGTTCGTCCTTCTCCCACGGGTCCTTTAGTCGGCTGTCCCTCGAGTCCCTTGAACTTCTCTGGACGTCTCGATTGTCTCTTCCAAATCTGCTTTCCCGAGAATCATCCTTGAGGGACCTGTTGTGGAAAAAGAGAACGCAACTACGACAGTGAGCCAGAGCTGTCTGATTTCCTCTCTGCTTTGCTGTCAGAGAAAAGGCACATGTCATTGTTTGCAAGAAACGTTTGGATTGTCACCTGTCACTTCTGTCCCAAGGGTCAACACTGGGGCGACTATCTCTGCGCCACGGATCGTCTGAAGATTTTGCGTCCTTGGCCCATGGATCTTCCATTGGAGGAGTTTGTTTGCTCCTGTCCTCGCCGTGGCCATAATCGACCACTTCCACAGGGCCTGTACGTCCCTCAGCGCCAGGGATTCGCGGTGGTGAGCGACCTGTCAATTTCACTCCCATTGGCCCAAGGGCGGCGGAGACCAACTTCAAATCACAATTTCGAAAAGTAAAAGTTTACACAAAAACTGCCCGTACTGACCTCGGGGCAGCTGTTCTCGAGGCGGGTAACCGTATCTTTCGTAATAAGGATATCCTCGACGATACGGGTCGTAATAAGGGTCCTCGGGACGCGGCGGGGCGGGAAAGCGACCATAGTCCCTGAAAGTACACGTGTTGCCAGTCCAGAACAACAGACCAAACCACAAGCCACACACCTGTGAGAAAAATAATTTCTGGAGCCCAACCTGAAATACGGATCATCAAACGGCGGCGGCCGTCTGCCTTCAAAGCGGGAAGCCCACGGGTCTCTCGTTCTTTCTCCCGCAGCGAACGAATCACCGAGTGACCGCGAAGCAGCATTTCCCTGAGGAAGAGCACTCCAATGAGTCCACACACTTTCCGATTCTTTTCACCTTTTCAGGTCGAGTGATTGTACGAGTGAACATGTCACGGCAAAATGGAGACCATCACGACTGTTTGAGCTTTTCTGCGCCAACATGTATTCGGTGGCACAGCACAAAGAAGCTCGGTTTTTTTGACACCTCAAAAAGGCGAAGCAGACAAGATATTTTACCCCGTGGCCGTAGTCATGCACTTTGACGCCAAGTACTCTTGGTCCTTCTTTCCGCTCCTCAAAAATCAAAACACGATCATGGATGAAAAGTTCAGGCACAAACAACACGAGTGTGTTGGCATTGTGTTGGTGTCACGGAAAAGTTCAGTCGCAACAAACCTGGTCAGGTTCCAGTGGGAACAAACGATCAGATACTGGACCCGGCCTGGGCGCGCCTTCCTTTTTTTCTGCCTCAAATGCGTCTTGTAATTTTTGTAACTGATCCAACTTTTCTCTTTGATCTCGTAGAAGTGTGAGCTCCTGTGTGACGCCTTTTATCATGCTGAGCTGTTCATCACTGAGCTGAATCTGAAACAGCAAAACACTTCTGAAGAATCTGTTCTCGACAACACGGAACTGACTCTTCTGTGCTGTCGTTTGCAACTCGTGATTCGTCTTTGCCACAAACCTTGTCAGTATCACCAGACGCAGTCTGACGTGTGTTGTCCTCACCACCTACGCGTGGTCGACTTTCATTCTCCTTGTGGAAATTCCAGCTGGGTTCGTCCGGATTTGCCCAAGGTTCTTTGCTAAAGCTGTTTGGTGCTTGTCCCCTGGGGCCTGGTGCCCGAGGACCCCTGGGACCACCGATGACAGTTCTAGGACCAAAGTTTCTTTCCTCCTGACTGTACTGAATGCTTCTGTCTGCACCACGAGGGCCGCCTGACCTGAGAAACTCTCCCCTTGGGCCATCAGTTCCACCATCACGGCTCCGAGGAGGTTCAGGTGCTTGGCTTCCTCTGAACATTCGATTGTCCTCCTCCTCCTCTTCCATCAGCGGACCACCAAAACTGGTCGGAAGACCCATTTGAGACAACTTGTCTTCATCTCCGTGCAACACTGGCTTTCCTGCAGGGGTGTTGTTGCCATCATTTTGCCACGGTTTGTTCGGCCCATCATCTCCGAAGTTCTCCAATGACTTCGGTTTTTCGATGTTAAGTGCCATCAGAGGAACAGGCCCCCCCGAAGGTCTGGGACCCCCTCGCCCCATTCCACTTCTGCCTTCAAACCTCTGACCCTGATTGCCTCTGGTCTCTCTTTGTCCACCTCCGGGATGTCCTCTGAGACCCGATATTTGGTCATATTCTTCCCCTTCGAACCACTGCCTGTCTTTTTCCGACGAGTTCCCGTCTTCAGGTCTGTTGTACCGATTGTTGGGGAACGGTTGTCGTGCATCCATACTGGGTCCCCCAGGCTGAGGTGCGTCAAACCTCTGTTGTGAGCCCCCGAATCTTTGAGGCGCATCAAATCTGCTCTTGTGGGGCCCATCAAATCTTGGCGCTTGCGCTCTGGGTCCCCTGACAGGCACTTGTGACGCCCCTTGAAACGCGTTCAACCCTCTGTCAGGCGGACCATTGTGAGTGCTCCACTGATCGCTTGAGCGAACTTGGTCGTTCCACTGATGCCCCATCTGTGAAGTGTGGGGAACGCTTCCTTGGGTTTGCCTCATCTGACTTTCCAAAGCTTTCTTTCTTTGTTCAATGTCTTGACGCTTCTGAATCATTTGAGTTTCGTACGTTTTCCACTGCTGCTCGTACTGCTTGTATTGCTCTTGATTAGGATGATCTGAAATAAAAAATTTCAAACAGGAAGCCGTAACAGTTTGTGTGTGTAGAAATGCGAGAGAAAGTGACGGGAAATTTCTTTCAATGTTTTCAACACACTTTTGTTTGCCTCCTTCCAGTCAGTATACTGTTTCATCCAATCACTGAAGGACGCTTCAAACTCCTTCTCTTCTTGACGGACACTGTCCAAGTTTTTCTGCAGGTGTTCTACAAAACGCGACGCTCATGATTTCACTCTGATAGCCACCAAGGGTCAAAGTGCATCCTCTTGTATGAATGGTCCCGGCTCTTGAAACGTTTCTACTTTTACTCACGTGATGAGGGATGCTGCTGTTGCTGCCACTGCTGCAGCTGCTGTTGGTAATTGTACATGTCCTGTTGATATTTTTGCCACTGTTGCTGCTGCTGTTGCTTTTGCCATTGGGCAGCCTGGGCTTGGAGTGTGTTCATTTTTTCGTCGTCTTTTGACTGAGGGAATGAAAGGTGTAAGAAAACATAAAACGGTGAACGGAACGCCATGATCGAGCCGTCCAAATAACCCTGGACACCGGTGACCATCTGATATCTCGTCTTCGAGTAAATCTCCTCCCGTCTGAAACTTACTGTTGCAGAGGGGACGGGGTCCCATAGGTTTCTGACCTTTCCACTTCCCACCTCAAAATTTTCAAAAGCAGTTGCAATACCCGCGAATAACCACAGATGAACCACATTTAGGCCACCTAGGACTGAGAAGCTGGACTCCTGGAGAGACCCCTCGCCCTCGTCCAAACATTACGACGTCATTCGGTGTCACTTGTGCCCTTGTGATCTCTTCAGGGTGAACAAGAACACACAACAACTTGGCATAAATGTGCGACCGGCGGCCGTGTAGATTTATCAAAAACTTACACAAGTGGGAGAGGAACATTTTGAGCAGGTTGCGAAATCTTTCAGCCGGCAGGGCGGAGGCGTGTTGTCTTTCTTTTCTTTTGTTTGGTAACTCCCCGGGTCCCCCTCTGAATGGCATGGCTTGATTCCAGTGTCAAGAGCGTGTGACAGCCGCAGTCATAAACTCATGAGATTCCACTTGTGACACCCAATTTATCTCAAGGTTGGAAACAACTGTATTTTTCACCTTTTCCATCGGAGGCAGACTGGGTTCCGGCGGTGGTGGTTCGGGAGGCAGAGGCGGCTTCTCTTCACGCGGCGGTTCAAGTGGAGGTGCAGGCCGTACCTCAGGGGGCAACGGAGGTGGCTTGGGGTCCATAGGGGGCTGTGGAACTACTTCGGCCGGCGGCTGCATTGCAACAGCAGGTGCCATTTGTACTGCTGGAACGGCAGTCCATTGTGGGTAGTACTGCTGCCAGTACATGGGCTGCTGGTAGGTGGTCATGGCGGTCGCCATGGGCTGTTGCATGATGAGCTGCTGCTGAGACACGCCCGCTTGCATCTGCATGTGTTGCCACTGCATCCTGACTGCAACACGTGATCAAGTGAGGCATTTGTGGAAGTTGTTCTTTCAGTACCCTTGTTTCTTTTGACCGATTGGACACAGAGTTTACAGTGGTTTCCTTGGAACTTGGTCACTGTTTTTCTCTTCTTTAGATCAGACTATCTCCAGAGAGGAACTGAGCAAGAACGTTTTGTTCAAAGGCGGATTGGCCGACTCAACACAGATGAAGTGCCAGAGCGTCCCAACGACTTTTCAGTTGTCTCTACAACACAGAAATAGTCATTTTGTACTCACATATTTCTGAAGAAGAAACAGGTCAACTGCTACATCTACTTGACGACAAATTGAGAAAATCTGACCAACGCGTTTGGAATCATTCTCACTGGACCGAAACGTTGGCAACTTCTTCTTTTTCGTTTGACAGGCCTACGCAATTGGCAGTGTACGTGTGACTCTATTTGTTGCAGCAACAACACATTTAAATCACAACAAGCTTGAATAAAATTGCTGAATGAAAACAATTCATATTTCTTCAGAAATATTTCTTTTCAAAGCAATTTTCAATCGATCACATCTTCTTCTCTGGAGGAGTGTAGCTGCCCAGACAAGTCAATTCTTAACCTAAACATCAAATGCTAACAGCATATTATCGTCCAGCTGAACTTGACACCGGAACAATTTTTTTTCGAGCAATGAATCTGATGAAGGTGCGTTTGACAACCAGCTGGAATAAGATATTTGTGTGAAGCACAATGAGAAGTGTAAAAGTGCAAGTGCAGTGTATGGCAGTTCTCGATCAGTGCGACAGATCTGGTGCTCAGAAAACAAGATTTTCTGTGAATCTCATGATCTCTGCAGTCACGTTGGGAATTGGTGTCTGAGAGATGAAATACAAGCGTTGCTCAAGTGATTCAACGGTTTCCGGATACTTCATCTTGTCCTTTCTGGATCCTGTTTCCTTTGGAGGGGAGGGGCTTGTTCTTTTTCATTCAAACACCGATAACCTCTGCACACGTATTTTTCAGCTTGTCTCGCCGAACGCTGTGAAGAATATTTGTCAAAGTCAACAAGTGGCGGCGTCGACAACAAGAAGGTTTTTGAGACGAATGACCACAGGGATGGCATATGAAAAAGAGTTCACCGGCAGAAGTGTGCTGTACAAAGTTGATGGGAGGGTGGCGCACATAACTCTGAATCGACCCGAACGCTACAACGCGATCGACGAACACACACCGGTGGAGCTGGAGAAGGCTGTCAACTTGGCCAACATGGATGATGATGTCAAGGTGATCTCCATTGAAATCAAGCTTGAACTTTCAGTAGAAACTGTGCAATTTAAGCGTGTCAGATTGCACCCGAGACGGTCAGACAACGGAAGCGCATCCAAATGTGAACGTGTGGCAGTGAGTCAACAATTGAGGTTCAGTTTCAAGATTTTACCAGTGCTGAATGCTTCTGAACTTGTCATGCTGGGGCCAGAAATTCACTGCGTTTTTTTTTTTTCTCATTCTCTTTTGCAGATTATCGTCTTGTCTGGGAAGAAAGTCTTTTGTTCGGGATATGATTTGAAGAAATTTGCAGAAGCAAAACGTGGAAGTCAGCTTGGCAGCCAAACGATGCCATGGGATCCATACGTGGATTACAAGTTCATGTCAAAATGTAACGACGCTTGGATGTCATTGTGGAAAAGTTTGAAACCGACAATTGCCAAAATGAACGGAGTAGCAATTGGTGGTGGCAGCGACATGGCTTTGGTGTGTGACATCACAATTGCTGCCAACGACACGCTGATAGGTTATCCACCCAGTCGTGTGTGGGGCTGTCCTACAAGTGCTATGTGGTTCTACCGAGTCGGCGTTGAAAGAGCCAAAAGAATTCTTTTTACTGGGGAAATTCTTACTGGAGAAAAAGCTGCAGAAATTGGCCTGATCGGAGAGGCTGTGCCTCCGGACGAACTCAATGCGGCAGTCGACATGATGATCTCGCGCATGATCTCAGTTCCCACAAACCAGCTGTTCTTTCAGAAACAGGTCATCAACAATGCCGTCGAACAGATGGGTTTGTTTCAAACTCAGCGTCTTGCAACGTTGTTCGACGGCATGTCCCGACACACGCCTGAAGGTGTTGCTTTCCAGGAAAGAGTGCACCAAGTGGGATTCAAAAAAGCCGTACAGGAGAGAGATGAAGGTGTCGAGGCGAACTGGTCAAATATGGACAAACCCAAGTTGTAAACGCAGTCGTTCATTCGTTGAGTCATTAAAGACACCAGCTTCGGGAAAGGTTCACCCTAGTAGTATTAGGATCCGTTACTTGGTGCACACTTCACATTTATTGTTCATATTTTTCAGGTTTTTTCATCAAAAGAAAGAGAACTGTGTGTATCTACATGTCGAATCAGCTTCAGCTTACGATGTTAAATAAAATCACTCAGTTCCACGGTTTGAATTCTTTTATTTCAGGTTCATGACAATTTGTTCTGAAACTTCCTCGCCTTCAAACG
>JAAUXT010136291.1_pt1 | contig 48332 bp, 50 predicted proteins | sample 7278171 | NCBI WGS metagenome assembly JAAUXT01 (sample SAMN14350112, study PRJNA611818) | marine sediment metagenome | isolation source: surface marine sediment (1.8m) | place: French Polynesia: Moorea | collected 2018-08
AAGAATGTTGTGTTGCTATTGGTCTTTCATCATACAAAGATCTGAGCAACTCAAATTTGTCATTCTTGAAATACGACAGCCAATCGGTCACTTAAATTTTCTGCCTCGTAATATTGTTTTCTGGTTCCAGCTGCATGATGGAAAGAACAACGCCAAAAGTGTGTGCACCAGCAGAAAACTATGACTCGGTCCTCGCGCTTCTGAATGGTTACATCTGCGCTTGAAACCGGTGAAATTTTCAGGTTTAGTTGAGCAAGTTTGGGCCCTACATTGTATCAACTTCTGGATCAGCCCAAAGAGCGCCCTTCGCCGACTTGTGGGAGAAAAGGGGTGCGTTTCAAGTCAAGTGTGAGCAGAATTAGAGGTGACTGGCAGGAATCAGTCTTCATTTTGGACAAATGTTGGACCTTTTGGTTGAAGGAGCACGCGAACAGGCATAAATTTATTGCTTCTCATGTTTTGAGTGGATGAGGCCGCTCTCAAGTTGCAAGACCCTGGCGTGAAAGAGAACAATTGTGAATATGCGTTCATCAGTCATTCATAAATAAAAGGCTTCATGAGCGTAACATTCTTGGCGAGCAAAGATGCATTTTGATTGAGCGAGGTCCCCTCTGCAGTGCATGCAAAGGAGAGTGGGTTGAATGGACTTCAGACTGACTCAATGTTGCGCACCTATTTACCTTTGGATACTTTTCCACGAGTTTGTTGAGAGTCCCTGTGATTTATTCGGAACCAGAGGAGAGGATGACACAAGAATTCCCCTTTTAAAGAGCCTGCGCAGGACAGGCTTTTTTGATAGAAGATCCTTGTATGATTTATTGCAACTTGTGCCCTCGGTATTTCCTAATCTTTGATTCAGATTCAAAGGGACGTGCTTTCTGTTGAACTGCTCGCGGTGTTGATGAAAAATGTTCAGGGGAGTTTTTCTGTGAATCGTAGGTTGTTTTGCTCAGTGTGATGCATTCTGATGAGATCTATCTGTTTCACATCTCACGCCGGACAACTGATGTGTCATGACCAAAGACGGAGAGTCGGACGAAGGTGAACATCTGTGTGGATCAGAAGTGGAAATCTGATCGTCAGAAGGGTCGAAACTGGTGACAGTGTTTGTGGTTGAGAATCGCGGATGTCTGTGTGTGGTGTGATTGCACTGACTTCCACACCAGACCCGCGTGTGTTGCGCTTTTGGTTTTGCCCGCCGAGCTGGGAGTTTGACTTTTTCGAAAGTTACGTGGAAAGCAAAAGGCTCAGCAAATCAAGCTGGAACGTTTCTTGTGCCGAATCGTTGGTGGTTGCCAACCACGTCTGCACTTTTTTTGCCTCCAAACCCTTCAGATCCGTCAGGTTGAGTTTGAGATGAATCCAGGCAAAGATTCCCTGGAGGTCGTGCCGTAACGTCCACCACTGCATGGAAACAGTCAAGCCAGGAACGGAGACTGTGTGATGTTGTTTCGAGAAATACACAACAAAGTTCTCTCCTCGAAAGGCTCTTCATTCGACTGGTGAGACAATGAAGGTGGAAAGATTTTCAAACGCCTGTTCCAGATGAAGGGCAGTGTGTGACCTCCTTTCGGGTCAGATGACCATCTCATTTGATGTGAGATGCCATGTGGCCACGTTTGCTTGTGTTTCACTGAAGCTGAAGACATAATTGACCCTCCACATATCTGAGAAACGTCAGTTGAATACTTGAGAAGTTTTATCTTCTTTCATCTGACACAGTTTTCCTTCAAAATGTATACACAACAGAGCCTGGCCTGAACTCGGGTGAATCCTGCATCAACGAGAACACAAAGGCAAGAACAGTGCTGACATGAGATATTCCCCAAATCGGTTTTTAACAGTTGGTTGAAAGCAATAAATTCAACGATTTCCATATTATTGCTCCAGTTGGTCAGAAAGAAAACCACAGCTTGATGCCACCCCTGCCATTAAGAGCTGAAGTCATAAAATTAATCTATTGCCGCGCTAAACATCAAAACGACATCAGACTTCTGTTGGCACTATTTTGCCAACATTTAGCAAAGAGGCTGTGTGTGTCATAAAGTTTCCAACATAATTCTTTTTCTGCATCAGACCTACGGTGAGGACAGAAGGTTTTTTGTCGCGGTGTCTGCGAATGTTTTAGACTCCAACAGCTGTGGACGTCATAAATTCTGTGGAATCTTGTTGGTGCCTCGCAGTCTGAAAAGAGAAGAGTGTTTTTTTAGTTTTGAAAGTTTGCGTTGAATATCGAGTGTGTAACGTCAAGTTTTACTTCAGAGAAAATGTCTTCTGCCTGAATGCGTGATCGGTTCGTGCAGACTTGCCGTGGCATCGTGCCACTGCTCCGAGTATGAAATGGTTTCACGTCGGCGGCGAAAGCCTCCCACACCTGTAAGCTACAACACAGCACTCACTGATAATATTTGTGGTGTATGAAGTGTAAATTACAATGTTGTTTTCATGTGTTGGTGACTTATGCTTTGATATTTTTAGCAGTGCTGCTTCGCGAAGAATAAGTTGGTTTCATGTGCAGGTCACGGACTTTCATACGCACGATCCAGATCGCTCGACTGCACTTTGTGCAATCTTTGACGTTGTTCTGTGTGTGTGTGTGTGTGTGTGTGTGTGTGTGTGTGTGTGTGTGAGTGTGTGTGGACAGGGTTCGTCTGGGAGGTTGGCCCCACCAGGACCAGGTCCCAGCCTCCAGGACCGACTCACGTCCGTGCCTAAACACCACTCACTCGTGCTTGCCATTGTCACTGGGAACCAGCGACTCGCGCGCTATTTGGTCTCATTTGCATTGTGCTACAGTTGGAAATTTCTGTGGCTCACACTGTGCCACTTTGTTTCGCGTGCCCACTGTGAAGCCTGTGACAGGACCCCACAGGGGATCCATCGCCAGGAGCTGCTGCTGAGCTTCCTGCAAATAGAAACTTGACCATGTTCACCTCAAAATACACCAGACCACTGACAACCCAAACACACACACACACACACACACACACACACACACACACACACCAGGAAACAAAGGCCAGCCAAACCGTTTGTGCACACAATAACTTCAAAGTTGCCACCAATTGACGGTTTCTTTTTGTGGTTTGGTTTCCTGTACTGTTCTGGCTGGCCTGGCATGTCGAAAAGATTGAGAAAAAAAGCAAAGTTAAGCAAAGTGATATGGAAATCTGGGGATATACATGTCAAAAGCTAAGTCAATATGAGAATCCTGTCGTTGTTTGAACACGCATCTGTGCAACCAAATGCCAATTTATTTTGAACAGTATCCAGGCAATGTTAAATTGAATTAAAAATTCTGTAGAAGACTGAGAAACTGAAGGTTTTTTTGCAGATTTTTTGGCACTGTTTGTTTATGAAAATAAGATTTTCAAATGATTGTGTTTTGTTCTCTCACCTCGTGATGGTCCATTCCATTGGACTCCTCAAAATGGAGGTGGGACATTTTCCCCGAGTTGAAATTGTTTCTGCCTTTCGATGTGGTACATTTTAACCCACACAATATTATTGTCACCAGTATTGAAGTTTCGTGTCGTTCGTTACGAGGTATCTTTTGGAAAGTAAGGTGAGCTCTCTGACTACAGGTTTTAAGTGCATCTGTCATAACTTGTCACTCTGACTCAACGCCCAACAACTCTCCAGCTGTCATTGCCCTCGAATAAGACTTGCTGTCAGCCTCCAATCACCTTTGGACAATGCTCTGAATGCCGCTTTGTCGTGAAAGAAAGAGTGCCCTCGCAACTGAATGCAATGTACCCTGATCATATTAATTTCTGTTGTCACTGCGAGGAGTTACGGCTATGATGTTTTGGTTTCATTGTAAACAACCACAGGCTTTGTAGTAAACGTAAATGATGACGCTCTGGTGGTTACAAGGGGCGTACCTTTCTTATGCCGCGCGGTTCTGCGTGACACAGTGAGAATCGCCTTGGTTGCAACGAGCGAGAAAAAGAGCAGACAAGGGATGCGCTGAGGAGAATAGCAGAATCTCCAGAAAGAAATAGAAAAATAAACAGCGCGCACCGCCGAGGACGGTGTAGCAGCAATCCGTGTCAGTTTTGGCTTCGTGTGTGATTTGTTTGAAAGTCAGGCAAGGACAGTTATTGGCAGCGGTTACAGTGAGTTGTTGTGATTCAACTGTGCGATTGGCTCAGAACACTTGATAACTCGCACCAGCTCAACTAAGGATACTCCCGTGTGGACTCTGCAGTTAAGGACACGAACTGGAGAAGACACCTCGGCATACTCGTGAAGAGTACTTAAAGTAGATACATGTTGTTGTGGATTACAACGAATCATCGCATAAGCCTGCAGAGCGAGCACAGCTACAGGTACCGTGGATAGCTGTGTAAGGACGCAACAATGAAGGTAATTGCAAATTATTTTTTGTCTTTGATTACTTTTTGCACCAATTAAGACCACTTGATCTCTGCTCAGTGTAACGAGATCGGAATTGTGCAATAAAGGCAGCACAACGCGAATCAATCAAAATTGTCGATCACGAAAGAGGATAATCTGTCGCTTGTGTCACATGCCTGAAACGAAGAAAGGTCTGTGAGAGATAGTTGTTGGCGTTTCTGTACTTTTTCTTTTTGGAAATACCTTCAAAAATAGAATCGTAATGTCTTCGTTATTTATGAAGTGTAATTTTGAGAAGGATAAGTGACACTCGTATCAAGCAACTTAAAATCTTCTTTTGTGTGTGACCATTGATCCTAAGTGTCAAAAAATTGTTGGTTCAGGGCATAATTATTGCTTAGTGTCCTGACATACCTGCAAGGCACAATACATCATCTTCCAATTCTCGTCGTGGTCGATTCCTTTTGTGTTTTCATTCAGTAATCTGCTTTGAAAAAAAAATACAAAACAAAACAGCGTTTACAGTCTTACGACATAAGTTATGGTTCAAATTGTCTTTTGCCTTTGGGCGCAAGATCTCAGCTGGAAGAGAGAAAGTGTCCTGCAGACTTATTACCGAAGCAAGTTTTCAAGCACATTTTATTTGGTGTTTGCCTGAGGTTGCAATGGTTTTACTGAGGATGCCATTTGTGTATCTGCTTTGCGGGACATAATTTTGCCTTTGAGTTGTTTTTGTGGAATATCAATTGAAAGTGTGTGAGAAGTTTCGTCGAGGTAGTGCAAAGAAAACCTTGTTTAGCTTGGCATCTGAGTTTTGTTATCAATTACTTCAATTGTCCGACTTTGTCGGGAAAAGTTTGAGATTTTCTGTTTGTGTGCTTATGAGCAGATGACAAAGCCACATTGTGCGCACTTGCTGAAGTTTGATGAGCACGTACCGAACGCATTTTTGTCTCGTCGACCACAATTGTCAGACGGTCTGGTGCCTTCGATTCATTCATTTTTCTGTGAAAGTGAAACAGAGAAACAGATCTGCTCTCGTTCCCTCATGACGCGGCTGTGTTGTTGATGTTAGTCCTTTGCTACGCCCAAAAAGTGGTGTTCTATGCTGATTTTGCAGCATGTGCGCTTCAAACATACCAATCAAGTTTGTCCGTGCAAGGCTTCTTCTGGCCTGAGACGAAGGTTACAAGCTTCCTTGTGACACCCAGAAAAATTTATTAAGTTTCATCTACCTTTTGTATGCGACATATTGTGATATCGTATCAAATTCTCTTCTCAATTTATGCGATATACACAGTGTAAAAAGATCACAAGAATGTGATGACATGGAAAAGAAGACATTTATGAGAAAGTTGTCCCCTGGATCCATTCACGTTGCAGTAAATTTATGCCTCTGCGAAAGAGATATATATCCGCAGAAAGAGTGCACCATATTATCAAAGTGTCTCATTAATAACCAATGAATCTTGTGCGTGGACCCACTGTGGTAAGCCAAGCAATATTTTATATTTTCTGAAAAACAAGGAAAAGACACACGATTTGACAAGCACCAAAGTGGATTCAGACTTGCCACGAAGCTTTGGTTCTCATGTTTTTGTATTTTATGGTTTGTGAGACGTCTTTATCAATATTTTTGTGTTGTGCATGTGTGATGCAACTGTTGCGTCCAGTTCTTTGGACGATTGAGAACACGTGAAGGGTCGCTTTGTCACTGTTGCAGCAAGGGAAACCATTTTCTTTCGAAGACTTATAAAATATGGCACCGTGCAGCGAAGCGCAGGTTGACTGTGCGAGCAAACTTTGTGAAAGCTGCACTGCAGCCTCTTCACAAAACAGCGCCAGCAAAGGGAGCCTCATCGGACAGCTTCGTGATGTTGTCGTTGCCTCCGCATTCGTTTCACGGAAGAACAGAAAAACTTCCAAACGAAATCAGAAATTTGAAAAAACAGTTGATGAAAACAAAACAAAGTGAACTTTGGAGCTGCTTGGTGTTGTCTGTCCTGAATGTTCATTTTCGCTTCGAAGCAGATTCAAAAGTCGTTTCGTGTGATCCCACAGTGATTCTGAAATTTTCACCACGCGAGAAAGACGTTTTCTACTCGCTTGAAGTGCAAACTTGGTCTTTTCCACTGACAGTGAGCACGTCGAGATACATTGGGAAACTTGAACACACCACAGTGGTGCAATTTCATCACACCTTTCCCAAGATTGTTCTGTTTGTGATCTGACAAGCATTGATGTTCGTCAGCCTTTCACCAAGAGCAGTGGTGACAAGGTACTTTTCCACAAATTTTTGCCTTCTTCCTTTGAAAAAGTTTCAAACAAGCGAATTGAAAGAAATCAGAGGTGATTAATTAAACACGCCACATTTAATTTGAACATCGAGTTGAATGAAAAGTATCGTCACAGATACATGATATGGTCATGGTGTGTTGGATTCGCGTTTCAGATTCGCCCACCTGAGGCATAAACTATTGCAATGCACTGATACTTTTTATCCACCCAATTTGTGTGTTTGATACACTTTTGTTCTGCTTGAAGAAACTGTCTGTGTCAGATCACCAAGATACTAGTTCAGTTCCTGCTCGAAACCCAGCAAATGCCAGTTTACCTCCGCTTTACACTTTTTAGACCTCGGACAACGCGCAACTGGAACAGCCTTTGAATTAATTCGTATTTTAGTTCCCGAGTTGCACTGCATGGTGGGACAAATTTATCTGGAGAGTACCAGGGTGTGTATACATTGCATACCTCTTGCTGCTCTTTGGCTCAACCTTCTGTACACACGACCTTTTTATCCTGCACGATAAATTGAACAAATGTCCCCATAAAACCTATTGTAGTGCACAGGTACTGTCAGTAAATCAGTCTCATCGCTGTTGCATCAATGCTGTGGAGGGTGAGTTGGCAAGAGACTGGCCTAGGTCGAGCTACGTGCGTGGCCTGTACCTGTCGTCGTCACCGCGAGTCTTTGATGTCGCTTTGTGAAGCACCTGGTCATGAGATCATAACAGTCCCGCCCCATTGCATCCTGTTTGAGCAGCCAAACTGGATATGCTGTCCAGTTGTTTGGATCATTCCGAGCCTTTCAGACTCGCCCTGTGACGCAATTTCAAGACAATACAAGAAGCCTGAAAATTAAGTGTTATTTTGTGCGATGTTCTTGAATCGAACGTGTTGAGCAAGCAACAAAGCAAGTTGAACAAGTGTGTCATCTGCGTGTGTGTCGTAATGACGCTGTATTGGAAGATGCCCTGGACCGTTCCCCTCTCCCTCAACAATGAAAACAGAGGCTGCTAAGGCAGACAGGCAGATTTACCCAAGAGAGCCCCCTCCCCTCCCAGGCAAAATTTCCGAGAGCCCTCTTCCATTGGTAACATTTCTGCGACCCAAGAGTAGACACTCTAACTGAACTCTTGGGACCTCCTCTTGGAGCAAAAATTCAGGGATTCCTGAGAGAAGATTTTTCTGGGGTTCTTGGGAAAAGCGCCCACCCTCAGACACGAGTAAGGTGACTCTCCTTTCATTCATGTCATTGGCACCAGCTCAGTTCATGCACGAGGCCTTGATGTTGGGTCGACTTGTATCCACGCTGCTGCGACGGCAATTTGAAACACCCTGAACAAAATTATTTGCAATTTTGGGCAGATCTTACACTCGAACAGGCACTTCAACGAATCGCGTAAAAACAATCGCTGAGAAGAGCTTATTCCCCTTTCTGAACTAGAAAAGGTGAAAAGTCAGTCACTCAAAACAAATAGCTTGCGCACATTTTGACAACCTCGTCACCTGACGCTCGTGGGGATGATTAGTGCAAGATAGTTACGCAAAGATCCTGTTTCTGTGCGCTGCATATTTACCTTGCACGGCAGGTGCAATTTGCGAGAAAGTTTTTGCACCACAACAAAGTTGTTCAGGAAGTTTTGCGAATTTCAACTTTTGTTGTTCGTCCACACAAAGAGGTTTGTCGCCCTGCGTCAATTCATTTGAGAAAAGATAATGAATGATGTTCTTGATTCTTTCAAGGGCATTCATTGACTTTTTATGCTGCCACTGATACAATTAGGCAGACGACAAGTGAATGCAAATGTGGGATCAGAGCTTCCGAAAAAATGATGTTTCAAAAACGTGTCTGCCTTTCTTTTGCGGTCATTACTGCCACAAAGTGGCATCGCTTGTTTGGTTCTGATATTATTCGATTCCTGACTTGAAGGGATTACAATGGCTGCATTGTGCAGGATTTATGCTTATTTTGCTCCTCTGAAATGTTTTACATCAGGAAAAGAAAAGATGGTGGCGTGATGGATGCTTCACTTCCTCACCAGGTTGCCGCTTGAACAAATTGTTAGAAAAGGTTGAAGAAACTGTGTGAGTTTCACCCAGGATGCTGTTTTGTGCACGGAATCCTGACTGATGTCCATCGTCGGTGCGTTCTACGATCATCGACACCCACGATGTTTTTGAACTTGAACATTGGAAAATTCGGAAACCCGCTGATTTGCACTGCTCACTTTTCAACTTTTTGAACCGATATGTTAGTTCAACACTTGATTTAGATGTCATCAAACAGTTTACTCGAATGATAGTATTTGCTAATTGAAGTGCGTGGATTTTTGTCTGCAGTGCAGAGGTGTAGGAGGTGGTACTCCTCAGCCAGGTTTACGTGCAAATTTTTTCTTTCATTGTGAAGTTGCAATAAAATCGTTTCAGTCAATCACACGCAAGACAACAAGCTATCAGTCATGTTTGTCTGAAGCAAAACAAAGATGTGCTTTTTTGCACCAAACAGAAAAGAACATAGTGAGACTGTGAAGTTGAAAAAACCAGTTGATCATGAAAATGTCACTCTTGATGGGCACATCCCGTCGTCAGTTTCGCGCAGCACTCGCTCTGCACAGTCGGTCAAAGGCAGCAGAGCAACAAGTGAGATGCTCATTCAGTTCACTGTGCTGACTGCTTGTGAAAATGTCAAAGCAAAAACAATGGTTCAGAAAAGAACGCAGTTTTCCATTTTCAATACCCAAAGGTACTTTTTCTAATCCTGGAAATGCCTGTGGTCGATTTTTGCCTGTGTTGGAAGGTTGTTTGAAGCACGCATTGAGCAATGTGTATTTGTCAACATCGAGCTTGTTGTGTCTGCAGACACGAAGCAAAGAAATGTCCTTCGGGCATCGTCTTGTTATCCACTTCTCGTCGCCGAAACCCTTTGCATTTCGTACTTCAGTGCCAAGATGTGGGTGTGATCTTTTCCAGTGGGTTATTGCTTTCGTTCACAAGCTACCATTTGGGTTCAAAGAAAACTGTTTTGTCAAAGTCATTTCCAAAAAAGAATCCCTGCTGTGGAGGACTCTTTTTTAATTGTAGACTGATAAGTGGGGTTGTGTAATCGACATTGTGTTTTGCAATTAGCACCGTGGGTTGGCTCAGAATTAAAGGAATCTTTAGTGGCGATGATGTACGGGGGCAATTTTTCATCAACCCTCGAACAAGTACTTGACTGTGCTCGCGGTGTCGGTTGCCAGGTCTGAGGGTTGAAGGAGGTTATATTCAGCCCGTAAAGGGAGCGTCTGTGGCAAAAAATCATTTGTCATCGGTCATAATCACATATTTCTGTGAAGGATGCGACACAAAGTCGAGCCACACAGAACAAAGTGGAGAACAGGACTGCTGAAACTCGCTTTTGACGCGGCACTCCATCACGCGACGTTCTCCCAAGTCAAAAAGCGAAATGAACAACTTTGAGGTATTGAGTATGACACTGATGGTTCGCAGCAGACAATTCGTGTCTGCCCGAACTACATGCTCAGGAGACAACAGGGGGAGGAATCAGACAAATGTGTAATGCCACCCAGTGCTCTGTATTTATTGTGAATGCAGGATGTTGCTTCAGATAACATAATGGATCTCACCCGAACCTCATTCCGTTTGTATGTAAATACAGATCCGTACGGCAGAAGGGAAAAGGAAAAACAAACACTGTCCGCCCGTGCATTCAGTAGCGCGGGGTGGGGGAATCGGTGGATTGACGGCAGGAAATTATGTCATCACTCCTGGGTCTAAACAGCAGCAAGGTGTTCAAAAAGGTGCAAACAAAGCAGTCGCGCCGGATAGATAGTTGTCATCTCTTCCGAGTTTGGTTCAATGGCAAGTTTTGTATTGTTTGGAGTTTTCGGAGCGTCACAAATCGAGAGAAGTCAAAAACGATTTTTCTCTCTGTTTTGGCAAACTGCGTAGAAGTGCTCAACGGCGATGAAACACACAAGGGCAGAGGTTACAACAATATCTGTCATCGCCCGAAGGGTCGTTCTGTCATCTTGTGAAGTTGCTCACCACTAATAGCCGACTTTTGTAACCCTACAGACCAAAACAACACCTCAGATGATGATATCAAATCGCTCAGACAGCTCGCACATTTGAAACCGCAGAAGCAGTGTTGTTTTTGTGTGAGTACGTGTGCATGTATCCGCGCAGCCAATCAGTGGATCCCGAATCATTTTTTGCCGAATTGTGTCAACAAAAAGTCAATTGCAGTGTTCAAACGTTGGAGATGGACACAGGGCACATCAAACGGCAAGAGAACCTGTGAAGTCTTGCACAAAAAACAATTCAATGACGCGAGCCAGGAACAGTCGCATGTGAGGAACTTCGTGGCAAACGTTGATCAATTGTTGCCCCGTTCCCAACAAATCAAACTGGAGTGAATTTTGTTTGGATTGGAACATATTGCAAAACAACCGTGCAAATACTTTTCTTCCACCCAGGTCTAAGTCGCACCCAAGTATGCACAAGACGAACCCCAACTTGTGCGTTTTGGAACTACTCGTGTGACGCACCCCTTGTTTTGGGCAAAATATGGGACAAAAGACGCATCTCATACACGGGTGGATACGGTAGACAGTCTTCCCACAGGGATATCGCTGCACCACGTTGTTGTTGGGAGTCTGTGTTCTTCAATCTGTTCTGCACTGTCTCCTTTTGTCCATTTGTCGAACTGGTGTGTCAGCAGCAACAAAAGTTATTGCTTTGAAAACGACTCTTGTTGACCGCTCACTCCCATGTTTCTGTTTCTCGCAATTTGTAAATCTCAACTCAAAAGGAATCTGGGAAGTGAATGTTGAGGGTTTGGGTAAAAAGCACACCCGAACAGAATGGCGCTCCATGTCTGCAGCAAAGACAGACACTTCGGTGCTCGTAGAGCTATGAAGGCAACCACTACCAAGAGTGAAAATCCCAAACCAGTACGAACGCACGTTGGATTGAGCTGGAAATCAAGCCAACTCTTTGCAAAACAGGCAGTCAAAACTGAGTTTTGGTGCGAGTTCTTGGCGCGTGATTCTTCTTGTTCCGCACACCGACTCGGGTGGGGAATTCAGGAAGGGTCTGCGATGTCGCCGAGCCGCAGGCTTTGTGCAATCGCAACGGTGTGTGTGTGTGTGTGTTTTGCAAAAAGTAGTGAGAGGTAAAAAATGAACAGTTGCTTCACCCCCTGCAATTCAAAATGAATTGAACTGCTGAATATCCTGCGTGCCAAAATTAACTGAACTGTTGCATTTCCTACAGGCCAATATGATATTCAACAGTTTAGCTCTTGTACAATAATTTGCACGGGAGGGGGGCAAATGAGCCAAATAGTTAGTCTTGCAAAACCTAACATTTGGTTATTTTTCACTCCCTCCTGTGTTCAAATCAGAACAAATTGAACTGTTGAAATTTGCTTTCGGATGGAAAACCAGCCATGGCCTGTTTGATGGCACAGTGAGTGTTCCGAACACAGGTGCAATACGCCGCAAGCTTTTGATCTTTGATCTTTTGTTTCATATGGTAAATGATCCTGGTCACATAAACCAACGGGGGGGGGGGGTAAAGCAACCCTTGATTTCTAATCTCTTGGTTTGTGCTCGGAATTGAGATGTCTGCTCGTTCTAGAGGTGCAGATCAATCTTTCAAGTCTCGTTCATTGGAATTCTTGTTGCTGTTCATGTACGTCCTCAAGATTTCCAAAAGCTACTTCTGAGAACTAGGAAAGTGCAAAATTATCAAAATCCGGCCGCCCCCGGGGACGAAATTCTCGGTCGGAAGTCCCCTCTCCAACGGGCCTCGTTTAATAAAGTGTCTTGGCTCTGGGAGAACAGGTTGATTTCTGAATCAGAGCCTGAGTCCAGGAGGAAGTTTGTTCCCCGGCCTTCAGTTTCAACCACACCGGTGACCGAGATAGGACATCCTGTGGACAAAACACACTCACTCACTTCGACTGCAGACACCTCTGGGTCTGGTCAGGTGTTTCAGTGACATTGAACTCAGCATCACAGGACTGCTTGGTCAAAGCACTCCAACGACAAGCACAAGTGAGAAGTTCCCACAAGGTTCTTGACAAACTTGAGACAGTTGTCACGAGAATGTAGAAAATCTTTGTTCATCACAGACACGCCCTTGTCCGAATGTCGCAGCTGCGTTCATACACCTTTCGTAAAGCTACGGACAAAAAAAGAGTTTGGTGTTCGAGTTATCCCACAAGATAACTGGACGGAAAAGTCTGAAAGTTAGAAGGAAGTAAGGTTTTGAGAGATCAAAATTGGGGAATCCAAAATCTAAATGACGGTTGAACGGTCTCAGCTCTTGTGCGAAAAGTTCGAAAAAAGATACGTACGTATTTGTGTTCTTCATTTCCGATGCAAACCCTGCAAATTTAAATTGAATTACAGATTTAAATGACCCGATGTCAGGCAGCGACTTCCTTCAGCATGAAAGAAAGATTTATGTTCCAAGCTAAAACTAATTGATATTCTGTGCGCGAAACAACTTCGCAGTTTTGCGTAAACTCATCATTTGCGCTGGTTGCTCAAAGTTATGCTTGAGGCGTGAAAGTCGGCGAGGTACGAGTAGCTATGGTTTCCTTTCCATTCGCGTGCAAGGTGGAGTTATCTCTACAGCACAAACTTTGTGCTCTGCAGCGAGTCCAGTTTGTTACGGCGCACAACTTGTGGTCTCGTTCGAATGTATAAAAGCGTCAGGCTGGGTAAAGCTCCCGAACGAAAGTTGTTGCAAACCTGCCTTGAACCTTTGGTTGCAGGAGAGAGAGAAACACCGAATTCCCTTTCTCGCGGGACCATTGTGAGCAATGCGCCATGCAGGGTGAGATGTAAATTGATGCTGTCAGGACACAGGCAATGGTTGCCATTTGTCTGCATTGGAATCCGCTGGAGTAGCGTTGAGCTGCCCCAGATGCGAACATCCTCGACAATTCGCAACCAGTTGGTCTTCAAGATTCACCAGCAGCGAGTGAAACCGAAGTCTCGTGTTGGAATAACTGCACAAGAAACCGAACTGCAAAATCGACGAACCGAGCGGAGAATTCTGTTGATGTGACTTGATCACGTCCATCGCGTCACGCGCCACAAAATTGTTTGCGTCGAACTGAGAATTTCTACACGAAAATGATTTTCTGCGTCATTGCAAGAAACGAAAGTTGTTTCAAAGAGCATTGAAAAGAGAAAGTGGGAGAGAAGCGAAACGAAAAACCATCAGTCCTGTCGCACTGTTTTGGAAACACTCTGAAGGAACGAGTTGACGAAACGCGGAGCAACACCCAAGCGATCTGTCAAGATCCGTTCTATTCTTGTTATGAGATAAAAATGGCATTTTGTTCAGACATCACAGATCGGAGAGAACCACGCATTGAGCAAAAATGAATGTGAAACATGACAGTGATGAAGCATTGCAACGCAATGAGTGTTTATTCCGTCCCTGTGGTGGAAAGAGTTCTTTGCTTACCATGTAATCAGTCGGGATGTTATTTCGTCAGCTGGAGACTGGTGTACTTTATGTATTATCCCATTGAATGACTGCAGTTGGGCTTGATCGATGGGAATCATTCAGGAATGTGTTGTGCGCTTCATTCTTATCTCCCACTTCTCATTCAAATTCCCAAATTTGATATGGATTTTCCTCCTTCGGGTAAAATTTTGGGAGAATTGAAGTCAGTGAAGATAAAGATTGTGGGGACTTTGTGTGCTGATTCTGAGAAATCTCCACGTTTTGTTGAGCCATTTCCCGAAATCTTCATTGGGAGTCCCCCGACTCTATCTCTCGGCTTCGGAGACGTGGAATCCATCTCCGCGGACCATCTCACCATCTCAGGGCACGGAGGATGCGCTCCAGCTCCACTTTTGTTCATTTGTTCTCTTGACTTTTCCACTTTCCACTTCAAAAAGAAAGAAACGCTGAGAATGCAAAGACGCCGAACGAACTGTGCGCACGTGTGCACGTGTGGTCACAACGGGTGTCTTTTCTGTTGCTTTGTGACTTGGATCCCACGACTGACTCAGAACAAATTCAGGTGTTTGTGCACGTTGACGGCACCACGCAGCCGTTGCTCTGTACTTGGAATTCAACAGAAATGAGTGTGGTTTGAATCTGTCTTTCTCTTGAATGTGCTCTCAGCTTTTGCTGCCGGAACAAAAAATTGTGCACCACCGGCAAAGTCCCCTTCTGGACCAGCAATGTCTTTCGAGGGACGAGTGAATGAAAATTCTCAGATTTGTGTCAAGTTTCATAGGTAAAAACAGGTGTGTCATTCAGGGTTGCTTCATATGCGACCAACTACCAACACGGCGCGTGGTCTCCAGCAGAAATTGAACCAAAATGTGTAAAACTCCAGTGGGTACCTGCACCATGCCCAATGGTGAACCTGAAGGTATCCAGACAACCAGACAGGCAGTGACGTACCCAGTCACGTTGGAGTGGACTGTGTGTTGGTTTGCCTGTGTTCACAACAGTCTCAGGTGACAAAAAAGCTGCTCAATCGCTTTGCAGAATAGGTTGCGCGAACGAGCCGTCAAACTTCTGAATCTCGGAACAAGATCCAAATCGCCCCGCAGGGCCTCAAGTGCTGCTTCGTGGTTCTTCTCGTTGCCTCAAGGGGAGAGGCCCCCTTGAGGCACTTCAAGTGTGAAGTTTGTTCATTCCCAGGCTGAATTGATGCCAGCATAGCATTGACAGTGTTGATTTGATTTTCTCTTGCAGCAGTGGGAGCGGTGGGCGACGCAGGTCGGGGTGACGCTGTCCCTGGCGCTCAGCACTGTGTTCGCTGGCCGAGCCTTCCCCATCGCCTCCGAAAACTTCGTCATTGATCTCTTCCAGCAAATCAACCCGAGGATCGTAAGTGCTCACTCTTTTCTGCTCTGATTTGATCAGAATGTGGACTTGGGCTGATGTATGAGAAAGTAAAAGCCAATCATGCAGAAATATGGTCAAGAGAAATCTTTTGCATCTCGCGGGTGCAGTTTTGCATTGCTGACATGTATTGCTGTGAGATGCAAACCCTTTTTGCAGTAGCCTTGGTTGGAACATCGCGGACAAACAGCCCACAATGCTTCTTTTGGAACTTTATCTGGAAATTAGCCAGAGAGAGTCAATTTAGGATCCACTCTTCAAATATCCACACAAACTTGATGCCAAATTAGACGGAGCTTCTGTAACATAAAGCCCTTTTATTTGCAGAGACAAACACACAGAACCAACAGGCTTTCAAAAATAAACAGTTGAGCAAACTCTAACGAGGATCTGCTAATCTCATCACGTACAGATTATCCAAGTTCGGTGTAAGGCTACGTAAAGCTACGCTTGCTGACTTTGTATTGCTCTGGGACGTGATCACAGAGCTCTCCCATTGTGCTTGCTGGGCGACACTGCTGATGTACAGGATCTTTCAAGACAGCATTTAAGTTTATGCAAAGTGAAATTATGTTTACACCTTTCCGTTCAAAGCCAACTGTGGGGTCCTTTCGGAGAAAGTGGCCCCACAGAAATTTTACCAACGTGGTGGCGAAAAGCATTTTCAAGTTCCCGTCGAGCAAACAACAGGGGGGTGATAGCTGGGATACGATCCCTTTCAGTAGTCAAGGTTTGATGAGCCCGAAGGTCAAGATCCAAACGATGTCCGTGAAGATTTCAAGTTGGTTGTCTTTGCACCGAACTGGCAAGTCAGCAAGTGTGGTGATGCACACTTGAAACTTGAAGCCACAGTGTTAAATCATCCAAATATCACACCTCGTGGCGATCAAATTGAAGTTTTCATCGCAAAAAATGTCCAGAAGTAACTCTTGAGTGCAATTTTGTCTGCAATTCACAACAAACATTTGATCCGTGTGCACACGAGTGAAAGCCTTTGGACACAGAGAACCGTGATTCGTGCGTACGTTTCTTTGAAAACTGACAGATCATATTTTGTGCAACGCAAAGGACGGGCACGCACAAATGATCCTTCAAAATACTCGCACTGGCACGGTACGTTGCACGAGAGATGAAATGGAAAGAGTCGTTCTCAACCACTGGGTATTTGTGTAAATTTCTGCAAAGAAAAGGAAAGTTCAAAACTCTCAAGATCATGGCACACATTTCAAAAGAGATTTTTTTTCCTGAAATGTCTTCATGTACCAAGCACAAACGCGGGATGTTTACAAAATAGACTTGGGTGTAGCAGCAAATCTACTTTCGTACTACAACGATCGAAAGCCACCTGCTTCCGTTGAGTATTGAATCTGCAAACATCACCTTTTTCCATCTCTTTTTGTCGCAAATATTTCTCTTAGTCATAATCGAAAAAAGATAAAATGTTAAGTTTACTTAGCATGAAGAGTCTACTGCACCAAACCACATTGGGCCAAAAGGGCGCCAGGGTATCCACTCCAAGTGTGCTTTTTGGGCTGACACTTGAGTCAGGCGCAATTGAAAATATTTTCCGAAGTTTTGTTTTCTTTGCAGAAAATGATCTTCGGATTTTATTGTTCGTCTAGTGTTTGAACAAACTTGGCAATGCCTTGTTCACAAGGAGTCTTGTTTGCACTTTGCAGAAGCCCTGGAAAGATTATTTTCAATTCAAAGAATTTGTACGAACAGAGCAGATACGACTCACGAGCGATGTCCATCACTGCAAAATCGTCTTGTCGTTATTGTGTGTGGCACCTGTCATACACGATCCCTTTCTCAACCTTGAAAGCACTGTAAAAATCACCATGGAAATGTGATCCATCGATCGTGTGGACAATACAGACTTTCTGTTGTAAAAGTTTACATTTGGTGTCGAAATTAGATAACCCTTCACGTAACGTCTGCAAAAAAGTCACTCGTCACAAGAGCAGCACAGAAGCAGTTGTGAAGGCATGCGGTGAGGAATATTGCCCCTACGCACAGGAATGCGCGCAATGAATCTGTATTCGAGAAAACGAGGCTAAGACACAGACGTAAAATGGACTTGAACGTCGGGTGTGAGGTCTTCTCTTGTCGTCCTTCTCTTGTCCCTACTCCAGTTGGTTGCCAAGTGCGTGTGTTTCAAGACAAAAGTGCCACACCTGGTTGCTCACCTCAAAATGACCGCGTCACGTCCAATGTTCTATGTTCTCTCGCAGGAGTACGACTACACCAACTTCTTGGTGGACCTGTCAGGCTACTACTCGCGCTGCTCGAATCGAAAGAAGGGAATCCAGGAGGTGCGCAAGCGCAAGACGCACCCGGAGTTCGGCACGTCGGTCGGCGGCCTCATCGACTACACTCCCGGAGACGGAAAACACGTCAAGGATGTCGAGTCGTATCTGTCTGCGGCCCTGCCGCGCTGGATCCAGGAATCTCCCTTCAGAGATCAAGTAAATTCATCGTGGTTCCTCCTCAAATCGACAGCTGCCATTGAAAAAGAGTCTTCAACAGTTGCGAAATAGTTTGAGTGTAGCGGTCAACAAAGAATGGAGAATCCCCGTTTGACATGGTTCTCAGTTGTTTTGTCGTTCTCCTCTAGAGGTTTTGCTCTTTCGCGAGACTAAACGAACTGGGGAACATGAGAGCAGCCGATTGTTTCAGATCATGCACGCTGATTACTTCGGGTGCAGTGCACGACCAGCGTGTAACGGGTTCCTAGTCTTCACCTGCCTGTTCACGCCCAAGTACGTGTTTCAGTTCAATTGCAAAACAACACTTGACTCCAAAGATCCCCTTGAGAGATTCGGAGACGAGGGAATTGTCGTGTGTAAAACGTATTACTTTTCATGACAACAGCGTCACTGGTGTTCCTCGTGTTGTTCCAGGTGGGGCGACCGACCTCCGCCTCCGACCAGGCCGCCGCCGACCAGACCTCCTCCCACCTACCCGCCTCCCACGCGTACGTTTCGCTTTCTTGTCTCTTTGGTTCTTTTAACAACAATGACATGTGCTACTCACAGCGACAAGGTTCAGAGGTCCAGTCCAAAATACTCACTGGGCTTGTTATTAATACGGTTTTAACTTATTTGACATGGTCCGATCTCGAACATGATTTGTTTCATGGATTTTCTTCACAAAGTCTTTCCGTTGTTATATAAACACTTCAAGCATGACGCAAAAACAATTATCTCCGTGTGTGCATGATGTACATGTGCTTCTCAGGAGACAATGTTCGATCTGTTCCCAAGAGCAGATCACAAACGTCTGTGTGACATGTAACGTTGTTCAACTCCAGCTGTAAGGACTCTGCCGCCTACACCAAGGCCGACTATTTATGCCCAGGGTTGGTAAAATTGAACAGTTGTAGGACATGTGCCGCACAATTGTACCTTGTCAACCATGAATTCCCACCTAATGATATTTTCAATTTAACCTCCATGCAGAAAACAAAGCGGATGCCGTCTTGAATCCAGATTTTGAAATGATTGAACTCGGGCATAAGGCATAGCCGCATAGATTTAGTGTGGTGACTCCCGTGCAGAAGCTGTCATCTCTGAACCTTTTGCGCGTAAAGCGTAGTTGTAGTTGTTTCCTAACACTCTTTCGTGCTGCTGGAAGTTCAAGCCTCATAAATTTCGAAGATGCACACGGTCACGATGGATCAGAGATGATTTTCCCCACTTGCCCGCAGCTGTTTCAAGACAATCGCCAGACTCATCTGACGTGTTTTTGCTTGTGTTTTGACACTGGAATTCCAAACCCTCTCACATGAAAGCCCAGGAAGTCCTTGAAGCTGAATTCGTTTCTCCACAACGTTTGTCTGTGTTTTTTCTAAAACACCGAAACGGAACTCAACGCTCTCTAAAGAGTCCACGACGCTTTTCATTACGAGGCGGACAAGTTCTGCAGGATGCAAGGACGCCTGTGTCTCAAGGCTTTTCTTTCATGTGATATGTATTTGCTGCTAAACAGGTGGTCACTTCTGGGGTTGTCCCCCGGGCCAGACTACACCTTCTTCAGCATACCTCTGGGGTTGTCCTCCTTCAACTCCTACACCCAAAGGTACCAAGCGTCACCGCTGCGTGTGTGTCACACAGTCCAACACAGTCGCTCCAGCGGAAGTCCAGACGCAGGGGACTCGACGTCTGTGTCATTTGTGCTTTCCCGGTTCACGCGGGAGTGGATTCGCTTGCTGCTAATTTGCAAATGCAAGCAAGCGCGGAATGTAACTTCGGTGAAGGATTTGTCAGGTGTCTGCATGGATCCCAAACTACCTGGTTTGGATAAACACCCCTGGAATCAGTCCAGTCAAGTTTAGTTTGTTGGTCGTTGACTAACGTGATTGGGCAAACTTGGTTTTTTTCCCATACAAAGTGGCCTGAAGTGAAATTATTGAGTTGAGTACACATTACGGAGGCTGACTGGGTGCTTGTTGTGCGCTTGTCACGAAAAAAAACCTGTAACTAACTCCCCGTTGATTTGATTTCAGTCCAGTTAAATTCCAGTCACGCTCACCTGCGCATTCATTTCATGTTCTTCATAAACACGGCAAATTTGGTCTTTTCCTTGTTTCTGCGGGTGTGCATTTACATGATCATCAGTTTGCAGGCAGGGGGTAGTTCAAGACATGCAGGAGTTTAATAGCTCATGCCAACTTTTTGTGTAGCTTTGTTCCTGGATGCTTCTTGTAGGCTTGTGTGAACTCGAGATTTGTCTCCTAATGTTCAATTTCTTTTCAATTATAAACGTGTGTGGCCTTTGTAGAATTAACTTTACGTCCAGCACAATCTAACACTAACCAGCTTCTGAAAACGTGTTTGCACGTTTTCACAAAATAAGAATCTTCGAAAATGTCCCTGAATAGCTCTCCAACACAAAGCTTCAAATCTTGCTGTTGTACATACAGCACGAACAAAACTTTTACTTTTGACGCTTCAAAAGAAAGGTAACAAAGCTTCGTTGCTTTTTGGCAGTGTTCTTCATTGCAATGCGAAACGTCGATGCGTATCGGTTGAAGGACGTTTCTGCACACGTTTGCACCCTGTTCACGCTGATGTGTGCTGTTCTGCAGCTCGACCCGTCACTCCGTCCGGTGTCCAGCGCGCCCTGGCCTTCACCCCGCAGCAGTACACCGTCGCCGAAGGCATCACCGGAACGGTTCGTCACAGTTTGTGTAGGAGGATGGGGTGGGCTGATCATTGACCTGACGCCTAAACCTCTGATGAAACATTTATCCAGCAACCACGATCAAAACCTTGGAGGTTGTTGTTGAAAAACAAACCCGGATCTACGAGTGAAAAAGTCCGTGTTGAAAAATGGCAGACGGAGACTAACCTGATTCCTGCAGATGATGCAAAGGCAAACCTGACCTCCCATGAACAAAAGAAATCTACTTTGCAGCCATGGGACCGATCGCACTTCCTGGAGAACCTGTCTGGCTACGAGACTGTGTGTGAGATGGTGGACCGCAACACGTGGGGCTTCGACTATTCCAAGTTCCAGGCTGGAGAGTACGGGATGAGAGTGAGTAGTCCACTGAAATATATTCAGGCCTTGGTTTGGAAACCAGAACCTTCAGTTGAAATGATAAAACATGGTGAGTTAAAGGTCTGGATAAGTCAACAACAGCAACTCGTACTTGTGCAATCATCCATCTGTTGTCCACATTTTATTTACTCCACACTTTGATAAGCGTACTTCATCGGAGGGTACCTTTTCAGGTGACGGGCATATTTGGATACGCACCAAACCTCGGAGACACTCAAGATGGTATTGAGAAGGTGCTGGAAGGATGGTCACAAGTAAGATATCCCACACGATAGCGAATTTGACCAGAACGAGCAGAAAGATCGTTCTCTGGAATTGTTCTTTTGTTCCTTCTCTGTGTGAAAGGATTAAAAGTATGTTCTGCAGCAAGAAGCATTGTATATACATAGTTCCTTGCTCAAGTCCAGGAACTGGTGAGGTGTCAATCGAAACTTTCCCAAATCCTCGTGGTTGACATCCGGATTCTTTTGTTCTTAGTTTTCATGAAAGTTCCTTTTTTTTTGTAAACTTCCCGCTGCAGCTTATTCATCCACTCCCTTTGTACAAATTCCCGCAATGACCAATGCCCCCACTGTGTAACAGCTGTCCCCAATTAATCGAACATTACGAGCTATCCGCACTGAAAGTCATTGCCAAGTTGCCCACGGGTCATGTGTAAAAACGTTATGAAGTCACAACATTGGAATCATCACTTTGTCATTCTGTCGTTTCATTTCAGAAAGGGATCTTGGTATGAGGGATCAGCATTTTCAAATTGTAATTGTAGAGTTGCCATGCCATTTCATATTTTAACGCATTTAAGGCATTCGATGGCTGTACCAAATCGTGAATGTACACAGAGTTGAGTGAAATTTTAGCGCATGCCACTTGATTTACGTTTCAAAACTGAATACCACAGGATTTAATTAATTTTGAATTGTACAGAAATTCCACGCCAGTTGGCTATTATTTTTGTCAGGCTCATTTTGCTGTAGCTTTGTTGAATGTTGTTTCACTGAATTGTCTTAGTTCGGTTGGTGGAAGGTAGACAAGGCCTTGAGCTTGTGTTTTCTGGCAACTTTGTTTTTTGGAAGTGACCGGAGTGTAGTTTTACAATTGTGATGTAGTTTTCTCAAAATGCATGATGTACTTAGCGGAATCACCCCGCCCGCATAGAAACACTTGTACTAGGCAGACCACATGTGCTGCGGAGTTTGAGGACAGGCGACCAACTTTTGTCCACTTAACATGTCTCTTTATTTCTAATTCCTTCAACCCGTATGTAGATGGCTTGACTAATAGGGTGTGGTTTAAAAAGTGCACAAAGAGTTCCCCATTCTTCACGAAGTTTCGTACATCATTCGCCATGTAGCTCTTCACGTGAAGCCCTCTTCTACCAAAACACTTTTTCTGTGTGCTTGTTGCTTTGTCAGCCATTCAAAAGGCGTTGTCTTTTGCAGCCCCCGACGAAGGAAGTGGGCTGCAGTGTGATTCCTGACTGCATCGTGAGGAGTCAGATGTATGTCGTCGTGGCGTGTGTTTACAGGTGGGTGCAACTGTGTAAAGCATCCCGAAATGGTCTTGCAGAGAAAGCACCAGCTTCAAGCAGTAAAGTGCAGGAATTGGCGTCATCGGGGAAAATATTTGTCCAAAGAAGTAGAAACAACGCGTCGTGTACTCGATGACAATGCGCATCTTTCAGGATCATGTAAATACATAAGCGGGATTTGGTCAGTTTAGTTTCCCATGTGCACATGTTTTGGCTAAACAAGCTCTCTCGGGAGACTCTTGTTTCTCTCATTGAAGTCTCATGCAGGAGCAACCTTTGAGCGACATTGTTTAGTCGACACATGCACGCACGTCAGCGCAACAACTTGTGTCAATTGCCTCTTCACATCCGGTGTGAGATCCAGCAAAACCTGCGTTCCCACAGTACACGTTTCAAGCTGCAGTTCGTCAAAGTGCCTGTTTTGTGTGAATCCCATTTGCCCATGTTGCCAACTTTACAGAGATGAGAGAGGTGGAGGACATGGTGGCGGACGCGGCGGTGGTTTTGGCCTTAACAGTATCATTGGCGGTCGTTTGAATTAGAGTGAGTCACCCATCGTAATTCCCCTTCGCTAACACCCCGCGTTTTATTGCATAAACTGTTGTGTATCAGAGCAATTCAACACATCAGATCATCAACAAAACTTTTGCACAATTCGCCACTCGTTCTCCCATTTTTTGTCACCACGAATCACTTGAAAATCAGACATTCCTTTTGAAACCATCGTAGGAAGTTCAGAAATTACGTTGACCGTGATGCTTCTTTTTGCAGGCACAAATAGAATGACATACATACCATATATTCCATATTGCCAAACATCGACCTGTCCAAGTGCACAACGACCTGAACTCAAGAGAACGAGGAGCGTGCATGTATTTTTGTTGCAGAGTTGGAACTTCAAATGAAAGACAAAACATTTCAAAAACAAAAAGTAACATTTTGAAAACAAAAGTGATGACGTTCGATGACCAGGAGGAACAAACTCTGTGCGCTATCCAGCTTGAAGTGCTGATGTGTACTTGCAGGACCATTTTACCATCTTTTAAAATGTACACATTCGCATTTCTGTCTGTCAGCAACAGGGTTTTGTCTTCTCTTGATCGTACGAAATACAAGCTGTCAGGGAAGTCAATTTTCAAAAGTTGTAAGTCGTCCACTGTCTCCGGAGCAGTAGCAATAAAATTTTGTGTGTTTTTTTTTTCAAGCAAGGTCAGATTTTTATTGTGAAACTAAATTGGTAATGAATGGAATATATGCGTTTTGTATTGCATTGTGTTTTTGTAATCTAGTTCTAAAATCCGTCTTTCACAATTTTTCGAGATGTATGGATGTACACATTTTATCTCAATGTTAGTTGAGAACTGTGTTATAGTTTATACAGTACCTAAATCTGCCTGTGATCAGTGTGTGTTTTGTGAAGACGTGTGCAGGTGCAGTGATTTCATGTCCTCCATTCGCATTGTGCTCGCTTGATTGTATCGGATATTGACCAAGTACAGTGTCGTAGTTTGTACCACTGCCTTTACCAAGTATGATAAATCTACATGAGTTTACTGTTGTACAAAGTAAAGTTCTCATTTATTGTTTTTAATTGACAAAGAGCTTACAAAGGAAAGAGTGGAATGTTTCGTGGCCACGGAGTTCGGCCACAGAAAGAAGTTCTTGATTCTGCAAACGAAGCTGCTATATTCGACACAAACAAGAGTATATGCTAATACGCTTTGACGAGATTTATTTCCGAATACAAACGCAAAAAACCACTTCATCTTCTCTGAATGCAGACCAAGTCCTGACAAGTTAGACCAGCATTAATGACGAGCAGTGCATTACGAGTACAGAGGAACTCGAAAGGAGTGGAAGATTCGTCGTTTTGCGGTGCACACCCACAGCGATAGTTTTGTAGCAGGAATTCTAGGACTGTAGTCTTGCGGTGCAGAACCAAAGTGGATTCCGCACAACGTTAACGTAGAGCAATAAAATAGAAACAAACCTTTGACAAATGAGTTGTTCTCGTTTTCTTTGACTCACTCGGGCACCGTCCGCAGCGAATTATCAATACTTCGGGAGGGAGGCATTCGGCAGAAAGGCGGTGGATGCGTGAATTTGACCTGTTGCCACAGCGCCACACGAAGATAGCAAAATCGGTTTGATTTGTGTCGCCTGCGAAACAGAGAGGAGGACTTTTCAGATGACACTGGTTGAAATCAATACTATGAATAGTTGCGTGGTCAGCACTGGGAACTGACGCGTTTTCGAGCAGGTCAGGGTTGCCGCGCGCCAAGGTGAAACTGTGGCCGATGTGGGCGTTGGAAGTTGGTCTTGCTGTCTCAGCCAAGAAACGATTGCACTTCCTCGATTTTCTCAAGCTGCTGCACGCATGGACAATTGGATCGAAGTGAAGTGAACTATTTTCTGACACAACCTTGCGAGCTGGCGTTGTGAGCTGTTTGCGCCTGAGTTCCGCAGAAACCGCGCGCAATGTGAACGAAATGCGAAGTCGCCTGTGGAGATCCGTCGGCTCTCTTTCTCTGGTGCCAAAAGGAAATTGTTCATTTGACGCAGAACCCCAATCAAATAACTGGCGACGCACTGGGGAAAACGCCAGCCCCAGCCTTCCCCCTTGTTTGTTCACTGCCTCAATTGACACAGCAATTTCAGCGCGCTCCGCGTGGGCCGAAACTATCCCGTGACGGAGCAGTGTTTGCTCAAATGCACAACCAGAATGATACATGTGTGAGCAACATAACCACAGGATCCAGATAAAAAAAACCTCATCAGACTGATAGTAATTGGGGGAATTTGAACAAATCCATGCAGCATGAGAATCGCTTCAGTGTAAAACGAGCCTTCATCCATCCAGCGATTCCAGCCATCTGTCAAACACAGTATCCCTTTGGTACACATAAATGGGGATACACAGGGTGGTCCGGGGTCCTCCGTTTAATTGCATTGATTACTGGCAGGAAATTAGACAGCCAGACCCACCATTTATAAGGGTCTATCTTCAAGCAGCATCACAGTCCATTCCCGGCCACAGCCCTCTCGCTGACTTTGCGCAGGACTACAAGTGGATCTCTTGCCTTTGCGCACAAGTGGATAGATTTTGAATACTGGGGGAGAATCAGTGATGAAGGTAAGGTTTCCTCACTTCGATACTTCTTGCTGTCACAAAACAAAGAAAAAACAAGAAACAATTGGTTCACGCGCTGTTTCAGACTCTGGTTGCGCTGGCCGTCGCGGTGTGCGCGGTGGGCGTGTGCTCTGCGATGAGGGCGTTCCCCATAGAGTCGCGCGAGTACGCAGAGCGCCTCTTCCAGGGAGCCAATCCCCGTCTCGTGAGTTGCAGTCAAAATTTCTTCTCAAAAAGGTTCATTGTGCGTGTCGTGCTGTCTTTGTCCCAAAAATGCCAGAGGAATTCCGTTGTCAAAAAGAACTCCCACCCAAGATTCATGTTGGAAACAAAACCAGAATGACAAACTCGCTGCAATGAACCTGAGGATGCAAAGTTTGTCACGTGTTCAAGTTTGGTTTCTTATGTTTTGGCAGGTGTGGGACGAGACGAACTACCTGGTGGACGTTTCGGGCCGCTACGCGCACTGCAAGTACATCAACCAGGACGGGCCGTTCCAGGTGGACGCCAAGTTCAACGAGCAGGGTCGTCTCGGCGGGCTGCGCGACACGTACCCGGGCGAGGAGGCGCACTGGGGCGCCGTCATGGCCTACCTCGAACAGGCGCTTCCCGAGTGGCTCACTGACCCGACCTACCGCAGTCAGGTTGGTGCGCTCTGTCATTTGGAGAGCAAATCTGGTCGTGCACTGTCTGTTCTGGAAAAATTACGAAGTATTGGTTGCTCGAAAATACAGCAGCTCGTTTTACTCATGGAGCACTGTCCGCTGAGGAACATGTCTGACGCTGAAATTGACTCCGGAAGTCTTGCACAGGTCTGTTCTTGTGGTTCAGATCACGGCGGCGGAGCGCTTTGGCTGCAGTGTGCAGCCCGGCTGCAGGGACCGCGACAGGAGGTCCCGCTACATGTCCATCGCCTGCGTCTTCTCGCCTGGGTAAAAAACCGACTGCGGTTTTTTCTTTGACCATCCGGATTGGTCCGAACTGCGGACCACGTGATCTTGAAATGCTTTGTTCCAGCAAAACAACAAACCAGTGAAATTCTTTTGCAGGCTGTAAAACATCTCAGGATGTAGTTTGGTGTTTTGTAGAGTGTTGGGTTGCAGGCATGCTTTTTCACATTGACTGTGTGGCGTGTGTTGTGTCGTGTGGTTCCGATGGTTGTGGTCCGGCAAATGTAGAGAGCTTCCGGTTGTTCGTGAAACCTTGATGTTGTTGGTGCGAAATGAGATGTCATGTAGATGTGGTTCAATGTTTGACGACATCGTACACAAGATTCCCTCTGAGTGTTTGGACGACACCTGAACAATGATCTTCCTCGTAGATCCATTCGAGTTTTTATTTACTTGTTTATTTGTTTGTTTATTGCTTTTCTCTTGAAGTAGATGTTGTCATGAACCTTGCCTTGCATGGGAGAAATTTTGTTCTGTTTTGTATTTTATGTTCCGCGGTTGTCACATGAAGCTACGACGGGCAAGGAGAAGAACCAGGTACAACAAAATTTCTTCAAGTTTTTATTGGCTGACTTGATCGTCCTCTGCGAAACTACAGTTCTGTGCTTTCCTCTGGATTTTGATTCTCCAAACTCGCGGCCAATGGAAAAATCTTGGTTCTTACTGACAGTTGTGCCAGACGCCTACGCATTTACACCACAGCAGTATCGTCTCACTGAACAGATCCTTGGCATTGTGAGTACATTTAACTTTTGACATGTGAACTTGTGCCTGACGGACAATGATGAGGGGTCGGCTGGGTCTTTGAGTCTCCAGGATTCTCGAGCAGGGTTGTTCCGTCTCTGTGTCAATAGACAAGGCTTCTTTTGGGAAGGAAAAGCCCCGGCTGGTTGTCACTTGAAAAGCATTTTCAAGTCGGCGTGTAACTCAAACCCATTTGGTTCTTTTAGTCTTGGGACAGGACATTCTACTTGGAGAATCTTTCTGGAACAGACATAGATTGTTCTATGATTGGCAGAACTTTGTATCCTCTCAAGGCAAATTACAGGTAGACTTTGTGTTTCGCTAATTTTCTTGCGCATTTCAATCTGCGCCCAGAACAAATGGTCACAATGCACAAACACACAAACTTGGTTCCACTTGCAGAGGAAAAGGAAATTCGAAGAACAGAGTCCAGGAGCGGGAGCAGTATGGTTTGGTGGGGAGCGCGCAAAATGTCGGAAGCACTGAAAGTGCCATGGTCGAGGTTTTGAATGGATGGTCTCAAGGCCAAGGAAGAAAGGTACGAGGATCGTCTCAAAAAAGACCGATCAGAGGACCGTAAAGTGTTGTAACAAATACAATTGTATGTGTACTGACAAGAACATCTTAAGTACATCTTGCCCTGCCTGGTAGCACCTTCTATCCACAAAAATTTTAAATTTTAAATTTTTGTACTCATGAGTACAACTGTATACTCAAAAAATATCACACATAATGATCTACCTTATACTACAGTAATAGGTTAAGACATCTATGTGTATACTTGAGAAGAAAAAGAAGCACAAATACCTTGCAATTCCAAAAAAATTGCACAACAATAGGAAGAATTAATCTCTGATAGCAAACAGACAATTTTATCCAATTTTTAATTGGTTAAAAGAAGTTATTTGGCTGTGATTATAAGATCATTAAACTATAGGTTAATGAGCTGTACCAAATATATTTATGTGGCACAGGAAGTTTTCATTTTTGACCAAATACAAAGATGTATGGTCCTCCAATCGGTCTATTTTGAGACGGTCCTCGTATGTTTTGTTGTCAGCCATTTCCAGAACTACAGCAGTCAGCATGAAGAGACTTCATTTTCTACAGAATTGTCAGTTGCTTTTGTTTCTTCGTGTAGCTTCGAAGGTACAACAACATTGAAGTGGGATGCAGTTTAATTCCTGACTGCATGCTTGGAAACCAAATGTGGGTTGTTGTGACGTGCCTCTACAGGTAAGAAAACGAGTGCAACAACAATGAATTCCCAGTCCCTTTCGGTTTTCGCAATCATCTCCACGCCTTGAAACTTCTCTTTCCATCACAATTGGAGTGCTCTGTGCCCAAGAAGCTGCAGTCAGTTGGGCAGGATTGCGTTTGGCAAGGAACTGAAGTGTACAAGTTAAAATGCAACCGGCGAAGATCAACCACTTATGAGAGCCCACACTCCCAAACTGGAGTTTTTGTGGGAATTTCCTTTAAAAGGTGTCCCGGAGAGCGAATTGAAAATGTCCAAAACGAGCGTTACCCTGCAGCATGTGTTCTCGTCTTTTTTCAGTGAAAATTGTTTGTCATTTTTTTCCAGCTATTCGTAGAAACATCGGACGTCGTTTGCAGAAGGAGCAGCAGTGACATCCCATGCTATCTGTTCATTTATGCATGCAATAAACCAGTCTCCTTGTGAATGATTCGTGGTTTGTGACTTTCACTGATTGCACAGACAGATTGACAGTTCTCCACAAAAATTGGTGAGGAAACAAGTCACCTCAATGACACTGTGGAGACAAGCGTTACATGTGTGTACGTGTGCTGTCAAATTGGGCGAATTTCCAACTCACCAAGTTGTCTGAAATCCGACAAAGCCAAGTTACCTTTGGCTTGTTTTTTGTTTCATGGCGAAGAACTTCATCTGAGTCATTCTGCACAGACTTCTGAAGGAACCTCCCTGGGAGCTAAGAGCGTTTTCAGGTTCAAAACTCCATCCGTTACTTTACGAGAAGCGACCTCGACGCAGGGCTTCCATAGGCATTGATTATGGTCCGATTCCTACTCGCAAGCTTGCTTGCTTCTCTTTCCTGGCCTCTTATTCTGTCTGAACGGATCAAAAGTGGGTAATCAGGTGTGCTTCAGGCTGATACATTGGTCGAGCCTTTTCAGTGACAAGACTTCACGTACACCACGCAACTGTGGGAAAAGCCTTTCTTCTTCACTGCTTCTTGGTCCAAGCCATGCTGCCGACAAGAGATCTGCAGAAGGCAACACCACTGTCAGTCAGGGAAGAGTCTAATGCACCTTGGTAAAACACGTCCACGTCAAGTTTCCATTACAGCCTGGTATGCAAGCGACAATAGCGAGTTTGAGCGAGAGCCCCGCCCCTCGAAGCAGTTCTTGGCAACAAAGTGCGGTTGAACTTTGTGCATCTTGAAATTTTTTGTGGAACTCCTCCTGCACGTCAAATGCAAAAGGAAGAGCAGAGACCAAGCACAGAACTGCCGTGTCTGGTTTTGTGGGTATCATCTGTCACAGAGACCCACGTCTGGCGCAGGTGCGCACATTTACCGCTCAAGGCCTTGGCGCATTTAGGTGAAGGACGGATCTTCATTACACACGGTGAGAAAATGTCCTCTTGTCACAAAAAGAATGAAAGTCGAAATTGCTCAGAAAAACTTATCAAAAACTCTTGGACAGGTTTCAGTGACTCACGCCGTCAGGTTTGTGTGCTGACAGCCACAACCTGGTTCACTGAGAACAAAAAGCCAAACTGCATGTTGCCTGGAAATAAGACCTGTTCTCTTTTTGCGGCAGCATTGGTTGTCACGCTGAGGATTCCCGGCATCTGGTTCTTTTCGCTTGGAGTTTTGAGGAGAATCTGGAAGGAACCACGGCGTACACTGCACGCTGAGCTTGAACCCGAGCAAGATACGCCTTCTCACCTGCCGCAAATATCCACAGCCCACAGCGACGGAGATTGAACAGACTGTCTCCTGTGCATTTCAGTGCCGTGACACCCAAAGGCAAAGTGACGTCAAATGTCTGTAGAGTGCCATCGGACGAAATCCATTTCCGTCTCGATGACACTCGGAACGTGGGTGCGTGGACACAGTTGTTTTTCGTTTGACCCGATGCTGGGAAAGAGGTTTCTTGAGGAACGATCTTGCAGACACTGCCATCTCTTCTTCTGTCAACATATTGCAATATTTTTCATGTTATTTTTTTCAACCATGCATGTTCGCGCAATGCGCACAAAAGCATCAGCAAGTGTGTGTGTGTGTAAGACAACAAAATCAGGGACGAGGACATTGTCTCACATACGCAAACAAATGGGAAAAACTGGAAGAAAAGACGACTACGTTCAATGCATTGTCAAACCCAAAACTCCACGAAACACAAACAGGGAGATAATCGAGTGAAAACCATGCAACGCAGGGGGATTATTCACCTCACGCCAAAACACTCAAAAAGAGAAGAATGTTGTTTCAGCCAAAGTTTTCTCTTGCATAAATTCATTGTCTTTCACATCAACCACGAAAATGAGGCATTTCATGAAATCTTAATTTGTGTCATCAAAATGCAAACAGGCGTCGAGGGGAGGTTGCCACCCACATCAGGAAACAGCAAGAGTCTGATTGAATTTGATGGGCTTGAAGCGCATTTCTCAATTTAATAAAGCTCTTCTGCTGCTGTGAATCTTTTGAAGCAAACCTGCTTCGCAAGAATCCTTCCCAATCTTCTTTCTTGTCTGATTTGATCAATAAAATTTCAGAAGGGAGGGAATTTGGAAAGGACTAAAAAGCACCCCGCAGATCAGCAGTAGCATCCATAGTCGCACTGTTTTGTGAATCCAAACGGAGCAAACACGATCTTTTCAAGCAGCGCATCGTTTTGGCTGCTGAAATGCTGAAAACGGATCCACACGAGACAATGGATTGCACTGGAACCAAGTCGGCTGGGTTTTTTTTCAACACATGTTTACAAATGTCCATCGATTAGCCATGCGTGGATGTGTACACCAGTTCGCTTTTACTATTTTCCTGCAAAACAACAACCTCAACGAAGCAGGAGTTGCAATTGAACTTCATTACTTTCCACGCAGAACTCGGAAAATGGTTTTAAATCTTCATTTCAGACAAGTCACTTGGTCCACCAAACTAACTGCAGGTTGTTTTTGACTGCAGCAGTGTTTTTGTTGAGAGATTCCTTGTGGAAACAGTTCCTCGGACTTTGTGCTCCTCACGGAAAGGCAAAGGATGTCATTTTATCCTCACAAAGCTTTCAATACCTTCACAGACTTGGAAGGAACTCAGCGAGCCTCTGCAGCTAATTTGGTGGTGACAGAGGACGTCACGAACACGGGGGTATTTTGCGACAAGTTTTCTTCCCTTGGCTTGCCCTTTGGCTTCGTGGATCACAACGTGATCTTATCTGTTCTGAATTATTGATAAAACCAGCTCGAGGTGAAGACTGAAGCTGTTTCAGTCTGAGCGCGGATGCCTCATCCACAGCATTCTGGCACGGTAAGCCGCTTGATGAAATGGAATTTGCTTCATCTTACCTCGCGCTGTGACTATCCGAACAAACTGTATGAACCTTCGTTGGTGCACAGTTTTTCATCACTTTCTTTGGAACTCGACTGGCATCGTGGCAAGATGTTGCCGAATTGTTGTGTCAAATTTTTCAACGTGATGCTGCTGGTGGTTCTACAAGCCGAGGATGCATTCCTCAAAGGTGAGCTTGGCCTTCCGCCACGAACAAATTGTCAGGAGTAGGTGTTTGACAGAATTCTGTTGCATCAGAAGTGCTTGCCACGACAGAAAAAGACATGTACTGTACCTCTTTTTCTTTTCAGGTTTGAGACGATGTCAGAGTGATGCAGAAGTGAGGTGTAAACCAGTGAAAGCTGACATGACGGATTTCTTTTGCATAAAGGTGGGAGATTCTCCGCACCTTGAGGACTGCACCAAGTTTTACAGATGTTCAAGTGTCATGGATGCGCAGCCCTGCTTGTGCAGATGCCGACGCAGAAACACGGCGTGGGACGAAGAGAGTCACTTGTGCACGCAACAAGCCGCAGTCACCTCTTGCAGAGTCAACGGCAAATTCTCTGGCAAACTCGGAAGCGTAGATTTCCCAGAAGAAGGATTCAAGAAAGAAAATGACATTATAAAGTCCATGTTTGAAGGAAGCAATGAGAAGAATTCTGATGGATCTAATTACGCCAGGACTCAGAGCCCCGTGGACTCCAGCACGCTAAACTTCACCGCAGGCGACATCGTCGTCGTCATCGATGATGACTTTCCAGTCTGGGCAATATCTCTCGCCGTCTCGGCTGCTGTGACGTTTGCGGTGGGGATAATCTTGTACTTCTATTGAAAAACTATCTTCGTGTAAATTCCTGCAGAGACACACGGAGCAAACTTTCGCAATTCTGGACACTGTGGATTCTGGTCTCGTCAACTGTCAGCAACTGAAGCTGATAAAGGACAACGCTTCACAGACTTCGTGAGTCACTGGATTTACGTGACTGACACTCCAAAGCTCTGCCAAAAAGAGTTCCTGATGCATGACAAGGGAAAAGCACAAAGAATTGTCTCTTTCTTCGATACAAATTCCGCTGTGTGACATTTAACAGACACACACAAAATCAATAGCTTTTCCGCCTTGGCATATCTCACGTTCTCAATTTCATCAAGGAGACAGTTTTGCCACTGTTGCAGATTTGCAATTACGAAATGTAGAGATCTTGCTGCTTTTCATCAAAGTCCGCACCAGCTGTGAAGAGCCTTGGCCACAGAGAACACTCTGGGCTCAGAAATCATTTTTGTCCACTCACGGATGTACGTGTGCAAGCAAGTGCAGTTTATTTCATGAAATGACACGGTCTTTTTGCAATTTTCGAAAGAGACACTTGATTCAGCCAGAATCCTGTTGGAGTATGATGGTGCGGAACTGCACGGAAGAGCTGTTCTGTTCAACGGCGGAAGGTTGGCAGGAGAAGGTTGTGCACAGGATGAGGGACTCTTGGTGGTGGTGGTGGTGGGGTCTGTGTTTCATCTTCAGTGCGCTGTCGAATGTAGATCGATGGGGTTCGTCCACAACAGTCCGAAACGCCCAACCCGTCTTGAAATCGTAGCAGTACATGCAGCTGTCCTGTCGTGGACTAACATAGGACAGTTTCTTTGTCGCTTGTTTTTTGCCACCACAATTGTCTTTTTCCTTCCTGGCGAGCAACAAACACGGACTGTTTGGCAATTTGTGGGTGTGCCTGTTCCGTGGGATGGTTGTGAAATTTGTGAGAATTTAAATAAATAGAAAACAGTTTTTTGTCTATTCTTTTACTTGTCTGTTACATTCTCCATGAGAAAATCCACCTTCCTGATCCGGTAGAACTGAAAAGGTCTTGAATTGTTTTGATTCACAACGCTTGACCAACAGCTTGTATTTGGGGAGGGGGTTGGGAGAATCCATTCCAGCTGTTCTCCCTGCCCATACTCATACACCAAATTCTCCGTCTCAGAATCCACAACGAGATTTCTGAATCAGGGTTAGAATATGAGAACAGAAATTTGTCTAGATTGCTCAAAGACACCCAAAATATGAGGTCTTGGCAACCACCAGTCTGACCAGCTGCTCTACACCCGGTGACTAGTGGTTACCCCCTTCAGCTCAGCCCCAAAACATGATCGAGCCTTGGAGGATCGCGCAGCCGGGCCAGGGTAAGTCCAGTCCAGACAGTTTGCTTGTATCAGAGCAAAATGCATGTGCTCCATGTTTGGACGATGTTGATGCATTGAATTGAAAGTTCTGACAGTGATTGAAGAAATGGAACAACAATGACGCGATCGTGTTATTTGCTTCAAAATCTTGTAGAGGCCACATCTGCCACCACCTCCTTTTGTGTTCTACATTTTCGCTGCTTCCCAATCTTCTTCGGGATTCACTGTGGTCCAAGGCAAAGCCCAAGAAAGCGCCACTTTAATCTGGTCTTGTTCTTGGAATAATTGTGCTTGGAATGAGTAACGATGTTGAGGTGATTAGTTGGCTCAAAGTGCAGCCGAACACAAGGCAACAACGTGGAAGAACAACGGATCCTTTTTGTTGCCTTCTGTCAAAATTTTCTTTTCTGTTTGTTCTAAGCTGTTCTGCGCTTACCCGTTGCAAGCAGTGTACGAGCCCAATTAGATTTTCAAACGTTTTGACACTTCCACATCAGGACAAAGCACAAGCGATCGAAGTGCGTCAGAGAGTGCAGAGTCGGAACGTGTATGGGGTATGGCAAAAAAGAGCATTTGCGGAAGCGGAATACGTTCTTGACCGCACACAATCGTCTACCTGTATTGGGCACACCAACACCAAACTACCCGTCTTCCTCCTGGCCAGTAGAACAGAGCAAGCTGGGGGAGGGCATGCCCCGGCGTCTGTCTGTTGAAACTTGTGGTTGCAGTGTCACTTGCAATGGAGGGGATCACAGCCACTGACGGAGTTTCCGCCTGCGCACACTGTTTTCGGATTTTGAACAGCGAGTTCTCTTCGTCGATTTTTCCAACAACCAGCCCATCCAAGATCGCAGTTTGAACCTGAAAGTCTCGTTTTGAGGTCCAAACATTTCTGTGTATTTTGTTTCTTGCGAGGGACATCCCTGACTCAAGTGAAAACATTTGCGTCATTCAAAAACCAGGAAAAATGAAACCCGACTTTTGGTGCATCCCTCTGGCCATTGTGGGGTTTTATTTGAGCCGTTTTTTCTGGTTTTCAGTGACGCAAATGTCTTCACTCCAAAAGACCAGATTGCTGCTTTGTATTTTCGTACCTTGTTGGGCTCCAGGAAGAAACAGACAGCAATCAACCTGAAACTGTCCTGCTTCAACCAAAGATTGGGTCTTGACAACAAGTTATTTGAGCACAGAGCGAACAAACAGAAGATACTCGAACGTGTACATCTTTTCCAATGCAATGTGTGTTTTTGCTGTCTGTTTCTTGCGCACCAAACGATGCCCGACCCCATCAGTCATGACGTTTCCTTTGCTGATTGAGTGCAAACTTCAGTGCAAATCACCGCCGTCTGTTTCGCTGTGTGGGACGAGTCGAACATCACGATCGCCTCCTTTCTGTCCGCCTCAGAAGGAACGGAATGTTGCATGACTGCATGTGGAATGCATTTGTACAAGAGCAAATGGATCAGTTTCCTCTCGTTTCGTCTACGACTCAGAGTTGGGGATGGCCGTGGACAGGAAATATTTTATGTTCACAAAGCAAAACATTAAGGCCCACAATCTAAGAGACGTCACTGCAACGGCTATCCCTTCAGAATTGCAGCTGTCTGCGTGCACCAAACGACGTTTATTCCCATCAGTTTCAGAGATTTCTGCTCGGCAGGAATGGCAAGCAAGGTTAATTGAATGTCGCAAACTAATTCGGAATCCTGCAACAATGAACACATCGAGTGAGTTATGAGTGCAAGTAAGCACATGACACCTGCAAGGATTCCTGTAACCTGCTGGAGCGATGAAGCTCCTGAACTCAATCTACATAATTGAGTTCCGTTTCCAGTCCGTCTCTGGTTCTGTGCTGTTGTTTGAATTTGAAACAAATGAAAACAAAGCACTTTGAATGTTCAAAAGCAGAAAACATCACGTATGCGCGTATCAATGTGTTTCCTGACCGTACTGTGTGTTGTGATGTGTGCACACACGCACACACACGCACACACGCCACACACACACACACACACACACACACACACACACAAACACTCATCGCTGCAGGAGTGTGTCTGATCCATGCTGTACTGTATGATTTTCTGACTCTTGATCTTGCCAAGGTTCTCATGATCCCAAATATTGGGAGCTCGTCATGTGGAGCCAGGTCATTGGGCAAAAAGGGACAGTGGTGTGCGTTGAAAATTTAGGGGACTCTCACTTCTGGTCTCCTTTCGTTCTCTTCACGCAACTGTGTTTCAAACAAGCACATACACCAACGTGTCAATATTTGTGATGTTTGGCAGAGTCGATCTGATTGTTGTTAGTCCTGGAGGGCATTCAACCAGTTCCGGTGTTACCATTGGTTGAGTTGAGGTTTTTATCCTGTGCATTTAAATGCTGTTGCCCTCTGCATGACAATGATGTTTGTACACGAATCATGAAACCGGAGACCTCAAACAACCGACCAATCTCCATCTTTGAGCTTTTCACCTTTTCATCCAAAATCTGCAGGTCCGTTGGTCTCTGACTCGTATGAGAAGCTGGAGGAAGGCCCTCAGGTGAGTTCAGCTTGAACATCAGTTGAAAGCGCCAGCACCTGCCATCTGTCCAAACCAAAGGACTTTCCGGTCCGATTTCTCTCCCTGTTCGTGCGGGTGTTACACAGCAGTGCACTGCAGTGTTGTCGTCACCAGAACACCACATTGACACCGATAAGTGTAGCATCCCTGAATCTCCTTCCGCGCTCGGCAAACTGTACCTGCACAAACTGAGCCGCAAGAAATGAGGAATGGTATTTGCAAAGATCTGAAGACGCTTTTGCGCTGTGAGAGGCAATTTAATATGATGCTCAGATCTGTGTTCACAAAAATATGTTTCCCAAGATTTCTGAGGACACCCCTGAAGATTCTTCGCGGATTCAAAAGAACATGTTATTTTCAGCCCGAAGGGAACATACGAGTACGAGTACATGTCTTCCCCAAATATTTTCCGCTTACATGTATCTAATTGAATTCCAGCGGGCTAATGACAGTCATCATCAACCGAAATGGGCCCCACAGCCTCACTCGTTCAGATGCTCTTGCAGGAGTTTTGCGTTGTACCATTAACTGTATGATCCCTCTGTAGTTTCGCCCTGAGATTGTCTTCTCCCTTCCTTCGAATTCCTGGATTTTCAACCAACGTACCTACCAATGCAGTGCGTGCAGTGTCGCTTGCTCGAGAAAAGAATGTTCGAACGATGAGTCCTTGATTCAATTGTAACTTTTGATTGCAAAAGGGTAACTTGGAGTCTTTGAACGCACTTGCGGTGGGTTTGAGCATTTGAAAAGCACAACAGAGCAGAACTACTTTCTTGTTTCCTGTCTTGGCTGACAAAACAAAATGTCAATCGTGGCAGGCGAAGAGAATCGACACAAGAGACTTGATGCAAAGGACGAGGCATATCACGACGATCGTGCGTCCGTTTCAAGATCTTTTACAGAGGCTGAACAATGCACTCGCATTCACACGGAAACGAACAGCCTTTCTTTTTTGACTCACACAAGGTGTTTAATTTCGAATCATGTTCAGATGCGGGTTCAAGGTAACGACAGCGTGAGACGTTGTTCCTGCCTGGGCAGCTTCATGGCAGCTTTACCTTTGCTTTGGTCGGTTTTCGTGTATTTTGCGAAACAGTTGTGTTTCCCATCAGAAATCGAAGAACCAAGACGAAGCAAAAATTTCTATAGGTTCACATCGATGTCGAAAATGCACGCGAAATGGAATGAAATACATCTGGATGTGGATCCTGGTTTTGGTCTTCAAACGTGCATGTTCTTGACTCCTCCAGGAAACCTTCAAAAATCGTAGAAACTACAAACACAAGGTTTTGTAATTGGAATATACAGGTGTACTGTGGTTCGCCTTGTGTTGTTTCTGGAGCGAATGACTGACAATGTGCGAAGAACATTCGTTCCTGAACTGAACTCGGCCATTAACAGCTCGTTATGGCCGAGACTCGAGAAGGCTTCGTTGTTTGGTTGGCGCCTCTCGGTGCAGTGCGCGAGGAGAACTAATGTCTATTGCTTTGTACTTGTTGCTGAAATTAGAGATTAGAGACTGTGTGGAACTTCCACGAGAGTATAGCTCAAGAAGGTAAATACGTACGTAGAAGGGCGATCGCTGCCGGTAGGTTGTCAAACAGGCGACTGACTCAGAAACTTTTATTTGTCTCCTCAAAAACAATTTATTTTGTGAAAGTCACAGTGATTGCACGTCACATAAAACACACAACAGAGATGGTCCCACCCAAAGTTACAAGCTGTCTTGAAACACAAATGCACCCACACGCACAACATCTCGAGTATCTGTGGAAACAAACTTCGGCTTCGTCACTTGTTCGAATTTCAATTAGAACCCCAGATTTGAAAGCTCCTCATCCACGGAGGTACCAAAACTGTTGCGTAAATTCGCAAACTTTTGTGGGCACCTGGTACACAAAACATTTCACTCAGACACCATGGAATTGAAGACAAGTTGTCTTCTTGGATGAGTCATGTCCAGGTGACTTGTGCCTTTTGAGTTCATTTGTAGAAAAAACACATGGCGACGAACACCATGGCTGTCACACATGAGTATGCCAGCATGGCGAGAACCCAAATGGGAACGATTGGAGAATCGTGAATAATTCTGAACTTCGAGCTATTCGATTGCTTTGCAGACCACGTGTCAAAAGACACAAACGTTCTGTACCACGGCACTCCTTTTGGGTTTTGTTTGAGTGGTGAAAGCTTTGAAGTCGTCGCCGCAACCAGTGGATCACTCGGAGTGGTCGAAAACATCTGCACAGTGCTGTTGAAATACGAAGCGTGCTCAGTGTTTGCCATTGCATTGTTATCCACAAAAGATTTCGCATAATTTGTTTGCGAAGAAGCGGAGTCCCTCTGGCAGAGTCCCTTCAGCTGTTTGGGTTTCCTAAATCCAGCCTTTGGAACACATTCTCCGGAATATACATCAAGAATCAAGTTGTTGCACCAGCAGATTTTTGCTTCAGTTCCAGCGCCAGAACATTCAAAAAACAAGGAGCAATTTGCGCTTTGGGGAAACAGTCCAGACGCAGGGCAGGTGAAACGAAGATTGCGCGCACGAACTTCGCATCCTCCGCACCGACGGAGAATCTCGCCGCAGCGTTCGGCACCTGTGTTGCAGACACAATACATTTCCGTTCAAGGATTATTTTACAGAGAAACTTATTGTTCAACGAGTTTTCTCGTTCTCTCGTTTTTGGTTGTTTTGGTTCCCTTTTCTGTGTTTTTGGGAACGGTCAAACTTTTCCCATCCGAGCTCACACCAGACTGCCAAACAGTGCTTTGTTCACTGAAGCAACCTTTCAATTTTTGCGAAGTTCAGTGAGTGCGTGCGCACAGCTGGGGACTGCTTCTTGCATCGCCAAATTTGCATGAACATGCACGCGAGTTCCCTGACACTGAGACCACAGGCTGCAGGCTCCACATCTGCCACGGACATCCGTGAGACTCACGTCATTTCCCGAAATGGCCGTGTTAAAGGGACCCAGGTGCCTCCCACCAAGATTTGACTCCTGGGACACAGATACCTCCTCCGAGCCGAAGGCACCGAAGTTCAGGTTCCCAGCTGCCTCCAAAACGCAGTCACCAAGGAAACAATTTCACACCAGTGAATTTCAGCACAACCGCTTCCCTTATTGAAACAAAGATGTGACCTGAATGCCATTCAGGACTGAGAGCTGAGGGGAACCCATAAGATGTACAGTTTCATCCTGAGGGTTGGCATTGAGAGAAATCCGGTGGGCTTGCGATTGGTATTGGGTGAGCAGCTCGGTCCTGTACATTGGTGCAATTGATGTGATCAGCACCTTGACATCAGGAGGTCGGTGGAATGAAACGACAAGAGGCAGGTTTTCAAGGCATGGGTGTTTGGATGTTTTGGTCTGGGACCTGAAATTTACAGACACTAGTGTGTGTCTGAGTTTCAGATCCTGCCTGAAATAGCCAGACACCCACTGAAAATTCCACACAGAACCTTGTTGTGTGTTTGGCCATTTCAGGTCCCACTTGAAATGGCCAGACACCTTGTGTCTTCTGACTTAAAATTCGGAGGGTGGCCATGTCATTGCGCCGATTCACGCAGGAAATTTCGCTTCACCAAAGACGAAGACGCCTGCAGAATTGCTTGCTTCACACAGACAGAATTCTGGACCAGAACATTGACACTCGTTGCGTGCGACTTTTGCTCAGTTGAAAAATTCAGAACACCCTACTGAACAAGAATGATTAAAAGTTGCCACAAACCTGTTGAGGCACAGGAAATGACCAGAGAAACTGGAATCATCCACTTGGCGCAATTACCCATGCTCCCCAAATCTCTGTAATCAGGTGAAAATCGGTCTTTCCTGAACAGAAGAAATGCCAAAAACAATTTCAGAACTCTGAGTTTGTGTCATCGTCACATCCCTGATGTTCGCGTTGTGATAATTGGCTGGTTGTGGTCCACATTTCTGAATGAAACGGAAGGCTGCAGGGCATTCACACCGCGACCTGTCATTGTCAAGAAACGCTCACAACGGCCGTTGTCCAAAGCATACTCCAGGAAACGAAAACCAGTCCGAGATTCTCCTGCAGGTCAAACTTGTGTGCTTTGCTCTGTAGCATGAGATGTTGTCAAAATCCATTCTTTTTGCTCTCACCCTTCTAAGTTGGCATCTTACTCGCACATGTTTCGACACAAAGCATTGTTTCCGTGCGCAAAACAACTTGTCTGTCGGTTGCCTGGTACGACAGGTCTCGGTAAGAAGCTGATTTTTGTATTTACAAGTGGCGAGAAAGTCTTTCATGCAGCAGGTGCAGCTTTGCATTTCACTTGCTGTGAACCATGTTGATAGAGTCCTCAAAGACAAGCCAGAACGAACCTGATTTACCTGCAAAGGCAGCCAACTTTTACCAAGCGCAGCGTTGCCGAACAGTTTGATTGGGATTCGTTCGGCCGTTGGGAGGTCAGCCACAGGAAGGTTCAGCCGTGGGGTTCGCCAATGGGCGGTTGGTGATTTGGAACAGATTTGGCCAGGGGGTCCAGCTGATGGGGAGGAGGTCATTCAACGGGAGGTTGGCCAATCTGCGTGGGATGGGGTGGCCAGCGTGTTAGGTCTAAAAATATGAAGATTTGAGAGGATGTCACACGCACAGGCATTTTTACATTGTGCTTGAACAAGACACAACGCTGCTCATGCCAGTGGAGAAAACAGTCAACAATAAACCTGGCATGTATGCGACAAGAGACAGATGGATTCTGTCTGCCGCACGGTGAAGCTGCTGGTCTGTGCAATGGTCTACGAGTTCCCCGTCGAACACGTCTGACGAACGGTCTCTTGAACGTGATGCACATTTTTGTTGGACAGTGCGGACAACCACTCTGTGGACGTGGAAACCTTATTTTGATGGCCAAGAACAAATGACAGCTACGAGTTTATTCTGGTGTGGCCCAGAGGCGATGCACCGGCCTGCATGGAATGGCTTCTCGTTGAAATGGAACGAACGACTTTGTGAAATGCAACTCGAGACATATGCAAAAAACATGCACCCCGCTCCCCGTGTGTTTCCGAATCGAACAAGCTGCACGGTAATTTTGAAACGATGTCACAACGCCAGGGCACAAAATTGTCAAAAACAGCAAAACTGGTTGTTGCAGACAACCAGACAGGTTCAACACAAGCCAGACAAGCAACCAACAACTTGGCAGAGCGCATCTGCATTGAGATAAGTAATGGGTGTGCACCAGTTACTTGACCCCTGTTCAGAGCTCAGGAATCAGGGAAGACCAACCGAGCTTGCAAATTCACAGAGGATTGGCATTTGGAAACCGAACCACGACGTGCGCATGAAAGCTCGAACCTGTGCGGCCGGTGTGCTTTTTGGACACAATCTTTGCTGAGCTGGATCTATTGTTCCCGACATGTTGTTTCATGGAGAAGAGGCGAGGAGAATCCAGTCCCTCGAGGACATTGTGTCACAACTGAACGGTAGAAATTGCTGTTGTTGTATGATCGGTGAAACTGAAACCGACGCAAATTGCGAGCGCCCTGCTCGAAGCCAAACAAAATCTCCACGCACAGCAGCTGTTTGGTGAAAACTTTCAACTCGTGAACAACCTGACCTTTTCCATTGTCAAGTCAGTGTTCAAATCGTCGTATCCTCACGACGCTGACTTTGATAACATGTGGGGATTTAATTTTGTGATCAGTTATTCAACCAGCAAGACGCACTGGGAAATAATTATTTATCTCAGCAGATGTCACTTTCCTGCTGAACATCGACCTGAATTGGGGTGAGGTTCTTCACGGGAGTTTTTCCGATGTCCGCGGCGCGTCGCAATTTACGAGGAAGGCAATCGCTACAGGCGAAGTCATTCGGTGCTTCCTGTCTTGACCAAATATAGTATACTGTCGCAAGAATACAGATGATCCGGTGGCCGATGAGCACCATTTGGCATCATCCCTTGTGGCATCAGCCTCGAACAAACTGCCTCTCGCCAGGACAATCCCGTCATGGAGTCCAACAGTGAAGGCATCGGAATGGGGCACACTTCCCGTACATTTTTTTCGTGCTGTGGCTTGCAATTGCAAGAAGGAGCTCCAGCGAATCAATGCGTGAGTCAGGCTGGATGGAGTCTGTGGCAATGCTGCATGGAATCAAAAGCAACTGCATGAAAAGACGCATTTTTTTCAATGTGAGCGCAAGCTGACATCTTTGGTCTTGCGGACCTGAGTTGACAAGCATGCAGGGAAAGCAGGTTGAGCCAAAGAGCAACACCGTGCAGTCACTTCCGTGAAGCAACATTCACCGTGCATGGCGAAAGTTGCTATAGTGTTGCACTTGAGTGTCACAATTCAGCTCGTCGTGCCACGGAAAAACTTTTTTGTTCTTTGTCTTGTGATTTGTCCGCGCTTGTTCTTTGCTGTTACATATTGCAGATGTTTCAGGCACAGGACAAAACTGCCCTTCACGAAGCACAGTGTTTGTCAGTGACGGACGGACGGATATCCATGTCCAATACCTTCACAAAAGATTGTGGCAATTACTTTTCCAGCCCCGGCATCAGGAAAATCCTTTCCATGTGCTGTCGCCAAGCTTCGCACTAAACTCGATTTGGCCTTCATCTCAACTGAAGAAGACTCGCTGACGACAAGGCTCTATTTTTGTAGGTTGTTCCCTTCCGCAGAGCTTCGAGCACCGCCTGCATGTGCAGCTGCTACAGGTTGGTGAAGTTGTTGTTAGCTTTTCCAAGTGTCCAGTTTTTCTGTGCCCTAAAGGCTTCTCTACACGGATAGAATTCCACTGAAGCTCTCTCAAACTCCACATAGATGTGGCAAGGAGACTCGGCGCAAATGGATAACAAAGAACGAAGACCAAGTTCATGTGAGTATGGAAAAATGGAGACCTTTTTGTGTTCTTTTTTGTTGCGAAAAGGTATGAAATTCTCAGTTTCAGAGTTTGTGCCTCAAGCAATTCCAACATTGAAACGTTTTCTTCAGTGAAACCCGAGGTTTCACACATAACACTGGTCTGTGCTGAATTAACCTCCGCCGTTTTTGACACCGCTTGCAAAAGGAACCGCGTGACAGCCTGGAGTTTGTTTTCTGTATCATTTCACATTCACTTCATATCTGTCAGTTCTGAGGACACCCGATCAACGAAGTTTACTCAAACAAGACAACAGGAACATATTTTAACTTTCATTCTCTGGCTTGCTTGGCGGAAGAAATATCTTCTTTTTTTTGCGTCGCAAACGCTTTTCCCTTCTGGGTGGGCCATTGTTCAGCGCTTTCTCGGTGTGTGTTTGGGGTAATCTTCAATACAGGCAAATGGCAACTCAAGATAAACGGCTTACGTACAAATTTATATTGCCCGGATACTGAGTGCAGCCAGGAAATTTGCACCAAATATGACAACATACCTTGGTCCTGCGGTGGAATTCGAGTGATGTTCACCGAAGAACGGACAAAGATCGAGAGATTGGGACTGATCAAGACAGAGGAGAACAAACTGAGTGCCTGTCCTGACAGACTCCTTCAGAGCATCCATGGAATTTTTTGAGAGGCTTCGAGTCATGCGTGCAAAGAGAAGCTGACGTCCAGCCTGCACAGTTTTCGAAGATATCGATGTCTTTTGGTGAAGACAAATATACATGGGAATGGGACTTTTTGGCAATGTGAAACAAAAACCGACTGAGACTCGCCGATGACCAGACACAAACACAGGATTGTACAGACAAGGAGAGTCATCGCGTCCACGGTGGACACACGCTAGGTGTGCAGGAAGTCGTTCGCTTTGTGGTGTCCACACTTTTGTGGGGCTCAGCAGCAGAAAGAAAACAAGATGAAGATTGCTTTTTGTGTGCAGCGGGTTGCAAGGGAAATCTAGAGAGAGCAGACACGCACAAATTGCTTCGCAGCAAGCGCATGGAAGAACAAGTTTCCGCCATTCAATTTCATTTCAGGCTTTAAAATTTCAAACAGTTCATTAGAAGCTGAGAAAATGCTCAAATGAGAAAAATGTTCATATGGGAAAATGCTTAAATGGAGAATGTTTCTGCAGCACATTGTGCAACTAGCTTTGTCCCGTGCTTGTTAGAATCTAAAGTGGGATGTTTGGATGCAGACGCCAAGCTCTCTCTGGATTTCCCTTGTCGCTTCATTCCGCAAGACAGTTAAATTGTTCGACAGGTGCTTGTCAGCCTTCTCATTGTCGCTGTTGTCAGACTTCTGCGTCGAAATATTTCTGACACATTTAACAGTCGTTCACATGTTTTCGCAAATTGCAATGGAGGCAACATTTTGGAGATGCCAAAAATGTTCTTGTTGATCTGATGCGCACAAGGCCAGCGACAAAGGCTGCCTCATATTGTGGAGAGGGACTCCGACCTTCATCTTGAAAGAACTAAAAGGTGTAGTCTCTTTCATCTGTTTGGACACAAGCGTAGCAACAACATCCAATGATTTCAGTGTGATGTTGCAACTCCGGTCAGTTGTCTCACGGCATGTGTACCTCCGTCGAGAAGACAGAAGACGTCTTGTGGAGTTGCAAAACTGTGCCTTGCATGGAGCTCGTAAGCACTGACAATCCGCTTTACATCCATAACAAGGTGCATCGCAACAACGAACAGAAACAACGCTGCACATGTCTTCAATTGACTGAACTCAAAGTCTGCCGCTTTCGACAAATGAAGACAAAACAGAAGGACTGCCTCAGACGAAAGCTCACACCCTTCATTTGAGGAAACACGAGTCAACCGTATTCACTCGTCTTTTTTCCTCAGTCGCTCTCCTGTGTGAAGCGCATTCCGACATTTGCCTCTATTCTCTGGTGCCAAGCTCCCATTGAAATTGTGGCAAACTGATTGCATGTGACGAAGCCCTCTTTTTATGCTTTTTTGTGGCAAAGTAGCGCGTCATATACAAGGGTGAATACGATGGAGTCATGCACAAGAGTCAGTGATTTGTTCAGGATTTGAGGGTATTCCATGCTTGATTCCATGTGAAATGGAGAGAGTCCGACTTCTTTCCACTTGATCCTGCGGGATGGGTGGGACGTGGGTGGGGAACACAGACTCTGCGTGTGGTGGCATCCGATGTTTCCAAACAAACGCAATTAGGAAACGTACAGACTACTATGGAGCCGCCTGCCTAGTCTTCCGTCATTTGAAGGAAATTAGTCTCTGAGGATCAATAGTGACCAAAGAACTCCCTTGTGCGACAGAATCCAACTCGCATGGATGATTCAACCGCATGTCTGACCTAAACGAATGCCTCGCTTACTTTCAGAAGTAAACCACCAGCAAAAATGGATTTCAAGCAGGATTCTGATCTGCAATGGACACTGGTACTTTTGTTGTCAGCAGCGTGCAGCACTGAAGGTATGTGAAATCGGAAAAGTCAAGTCCGAGTTCAACAACACAAATAGGAGAACGCCACAAATTTATCGTGTTTCTGCTGTGTTCTTTGTGGTCTTATAGGAATCAAGCTATGTGCGTCAGACGTGTCGTGGTGTCATTCGTCAAAACAAGAAGAATTCTTCTGCTTCGTGGCAACGAACCCAGCGGAATCAATAAACTGCACCTTCGTGACAAACTGCACCCTGCACAAAGATAACATATCCAGTATTTGCACATGTCAGTGCAGTGACCATAAACGGGATTTAGTGCAATCCACTTCAAAATGCAGTTACGTTCGGCTGGTCCAGCACAATTGCACCAACACCACGGGGAACTCGAGTGGCGAAAGGGAGTTTAAACTATTGCTTCACCAAGATGGAAATCTTTCATATCTGGTCAAGAAAGCAGATTTATTACCCAATGCAGATTGGACCAACATCTCTCACGTGGATGTATTGGCTACTTTGAAAGACCTCCGGAAAACTCTGGTAAATGAACCGACTCCTCAGGAGAACATTTCCTCGTATTGGAGAAAACACAGGTCATTCCCATTCACGAAATCTGTCAACATCAGCAGCAGAAGCACACAGTTTGGTCGCGTAATCTACGATAGTCCTCCCATACCCATCTGGGTGTTCACTCTGTTGGTTTGTATTGGTGTCATCATATTCATGGTCGTTACTTTAAACTTGTACAATTATTGACGCGCAATGCCTTCAAAACGTGCTCTCAACTCGGTTTGTTACCCTTGGTCTGCACAAAACGTTTTCACGCAAATCGAACACAAAGTGATTTCACTTCAAATGCAACTCAATAGGAACCATTCGAAGAACTGAGAAGACCAACTATAGATATAATTTTGTTCGAAACCTTTTCAAATTCTGTCGATTGAATGGCCTGTGCATGCGGGCAAGAAGATGGTGTTGCCGCCGCAGCTTGGTCCGGACACCTGCAGTGTGTTTCGAATGAAGACAAACGAAATTGTGACAGACATGGAAACGATTTCAACAAGGGGGATCAACCTCAGCCCTTTCCAGCCAAGCAAATTTTATAACCAAAAATAAAGAAAACTCCAAACTTGACAACAACAGCCAAGGTTTGCCATCTTCGAGGTATTCGGAAAACATGTCTTTGTTCAAAGAGTCAAAGGGAACGGGAACCACAGATCATGCACGTCTGTTGTTTTCTTCCTGTGTGAATTCTCTTTTTGTCGTGCAAGCGCGCATTTCAAGCGGATTGTCTCGAACAGAGAAAAAGGACCAGCCGGAAGTCTTATCAGGTATCAAGGGCTCACACACATTCAAATTGCATTCTGCAGATTTGTTTCAGCCAAGAGCTCTCTCTGTCAAGTCCGGTCATCCGGTCAAGGCGCCACGTCCTGCAAAAATCGAAGCGAGTAATTTTGAGAACAGAACTCTCACCTCACAGGGTTCTTCAACACTTGCTTCTGTGTACTCTGCATGTGGAGATCCAAAGTAACACATACACCACACACACACGGACACACACACGGACACACACACGCACACACACACACGGACACACACACACACACACACACCAGCTTCACATGCATTGCACCTTGAGCACATGAACCATTGCAAGTGAGACAGTCTATTAAATATATGAAATATTTCTTTAAGAGAAACTGAGGAACACTCCTTCGTGAGGTAAGAGAGGATTTAGGAATTCTTTATAAATCCATGGAGAAAATATCGCTCCCAAATTTTTTCGAGAAACAGAGCCCAGAAAGTGTGGAGTGACATGAAATCCACTCACCTCAAATCGTGCGCGCGAGTCTCCAAACTGGATTGTGGAGTGACTTGTGAACCACTCACCTATTGTTGGCCGTGTGCCATGCGCCACACAAGCCTGCCGAAATTTCGATTGCTTGCTGCACCCAAGTTGAAGTCTTGGATCACGGCTCTCAGGACCCGGGGGTGGGTCTTTGCGAGCCCCTGGGTGTGTGCCTTGATCGCAAGTTTCCTGGCGATGTTCTGATGAAGGAAGCTGAGAAGGTCAATCTCTTCTGGGGTGATAGGTTGAGGAGCACGTCCGATGTTGGCAGCCATGACAGTCAAAGAGAGCAGCAGAACCACAAAAGGTCACGTGATCACCCCCTGGGGGGAGGGATGCTGGGTAATTTCCAGCAAAATAGCAGAATTTTGATATTATGCATCTATTCACTGTATAATATATATATTAATTAAATACAAAAATATTTAGAATATAAAAAAAAA
>JAAUXT010127979.1_pt1 | contig 48321 bp, 56 predicted proteins | sample 7278171 | NCBI WGS metagenome assembly JAAUXT01 (sample SAMN14350112, study PRJNA611818) | marine sediment metagenome | isolation source: surface marine sediment (1.8m) | place: French Polynesia: Moorea | collected 2018-08
GCTTCCTGATCCAATCACAGCGTGTGTGTGTATGTGTGTGTGTGTGTGTGTGTGTGTGTGTGTGTGTGTGTGTGTGACTGAGTGTGAGTGTGTGTGTATGTGATCAGGTCGTGCAACAAAAAATTGTTTTCTTTGTTGCATGAACACGAGTTGACGTGACAATTCCCACAGGCAGAGAAGCCCTGAACCGGTTCATCCTGGATCATGTGGACTGGGCTAAAGGGGAGAAATCTCAGACCGCCAACACTGAATTCGGAACCGTTGAACCAAACAAAAGTTTCAAAGGGAAAAAAAATGCTGAAGGGGAGGGGGGAGCTAGTTTCACGGTTGGGGTGAAACAAGTACCAGAGGAAGAGTTTGTGAAGAGCCAACTTGCGCAAATGCGTCTGCTGAATGCTGGGAGCCTCCAGGGAGTGAGAGGGGGTCTTGTGGATCCAGCTCCTGGAATCACAAGTCTGATTGTGCAGAAAGAGCTGCAGAAAGAACGTGTGTGCACCGACAGGTGTTCTTGTTCGTTCTCTCAACAGATGTTTGTGACAAGAAAAAGAACACCGCGGGTTGGAGGTGGGAAGGACAGATCCGCAAAGGGAGACTCCAAAGAGACATCACTTTAGCTTGAAAAACTGCCAAGGGTTTTGTCTGATTTCAGTCGTTTTTCCGGTTCTCTTTGTCGGAAATGAGGTGAAGGAGGGCGAATTGCACTTTGTTCCCTGGTCTGTGTGTGTGACAGGGACCTCGGTTTTGAGAACAAGTGTTCAGGCGTCCAGACCTCTTTGACGCAAAATCATTCAAATTTTACTGAAAAACATTCCAAGTGTTGTTGTTGGAAGGTTGCAAACAATAAATCCAGATTTTGATCTGGCAGGGTTCTCCCTCGTGCTGGAACTTCTTGAAATCTGACAAGACCTTTCCTCGTGAGGAAACAGTCAGGAAAAAGTTATATTTTGGCAATAATTACCGACACAGAAAATAATACGAGGGGTGTACCAAAATAGGCCGATCATCGCAGATTGCTCGGAGCTGTCTTGCTCGAATTTTTTTGCACAACCAGCTCTACTCTGCCTTGCACTTGGAGTTCCATTCTGAGGACAAAGGCGACCCGCTGAGGCATCCGGTGCGTTCAGGTAAGACCTTTTCTGTGACTATATTTCGAAGTGATTCAATTGAGCCGCAAGTCTTTGACGACAGGTTCCAAATTCCAAAATGCAGTGTCGATTTGAGCAAAGAGCTGTCATTAAATTTATGGTTGCTCAAGACAAAACTCCAATTCAATGCTGGAGAGACCTGCAAGCTGTGTCCGGTGACCGTACCCTCGGGAAGACGCGTGTTCGACACTGGCATAAACTCTTCAAGACAGGGAATGCTGAGACATCAACCGCTGATCAGAAGCACACAGGGAGACTGCGGACAGCGCGCACAGATGCCAACATTCAGCTGGTGAGGGATCTCCTGGAAGATGACCGGAGGAAAACAGTGAGAGAACTTGTTGTTGAGTCTGGTCTGAGCCAAGGAACCATGCACAGAATCCTGCAGAAGGAACTGAATTTCTCCCGGATTTGCACCAAATTTGTGCCGAGGCTACTCACACCGGAGCAGCGTGAACACAGGGCTAAACTGGCTGCAGACAACTTGTCCCTGCTTGCTGAAGGCGGTCGTGACTTCATGGAAAGAATCGTGACAGGTGATGAGACGTGGCTGTACTGCTTTGATCCGCAGACGAAACAACGTTCATCAGAGTGGCTTCCAAAAGGCTCAATTCGACCCCAGAAAGCCCTGCGCCTGAAGACCTCCTCCAAGAAGGTCATGCTCACTTTGTTCTTCGACTCAGAGGGGCCCATTCTCATCCACTTCTTGGAACAAGGAGACACTGTCGACACAGATGAGTACTGCAACGTCCTTGCAAGGCTATGGGAGAACATTCGTCTCAAGAGGCCACAGAAGTGGACCATGACTGCTGAGGGTTACAGGAACTTCCTGCTCCATCAGGATAACACTACTCCCCATACATCCAACATTTCCCTTGCAGCTGTCGGTGAGAATCACATGGAGATGCTGAGCCACCCGGCGTACAGTCCCGACATGGCTCCCTGTGACTTTGCAATTTTTCCATTCCTCAAAGATGAACTCAAAGGACATGCTTTCCGCAACGTGGAAGAACTGAAAACAGAGGCCCGCAGGACACTGCTGGGATGGCCAAGAGACTTCTTCAGAAGAGCCATCTTTGACATACCCAAGAGATGGGCAAAATGTGTAGCCAATGAAGGACGATATTTTGAAGGACTGGGCATGGCCATCCCCCCCCTTCCGGAATTCCTGGATCACTCAGAAGATGACTGGAGTGGCAATGAAGACACCGATGACTCGGACAGTGACTGATTTGACTGTTACTTTTGTTGAGTCTGAATGAAGCTGCTGTTGGTACTCACTTTTTGGTTTCAAATACATTCACAAAGGTACTCATGTTGTCTGTGTGTATGCCCATTCCCAAAGGCAGAAAACTCCGGTAACCCTCATTCACACAGCTCCGAGCAATCTGCGATGATCGGCCTATTTTGGTACACCCCTCGTAACAAGAAGCAGTGCTCAAGGCAACTGCAGTGCGAAGTCCCTTGCCGGTAGTGTCGCCGATTCTTCCTTGTCCTCCTTGTCTTCCGCAGGGGGGGGGAGGGGGCAGGGGATATTTCATCCACCTTGCCATACCCTGCACCACCACATGGTGCTTCGCCCTAAAGTGACTTCGTACAAAAACGGGGGCAATAAAAAAGGCGACGAAGGTTTTCACTTTTTTTTTTTTAATTTGGGAGAAAAACTGACAGATTGGGAAACTTGTTGAACAAAATTTTGAAAAAAAGCCTCAATGAAGTGATTGCCCTCGTTCGCCACTTCGAAGAAGAAATGTTCGGGGAGGCTTAAAAACTGGAAAAAATAATGTCAGGAGGGAATATCAGGAAGTGGGAACCTTGTTTTGCAGACTTGGGCGTTCTTGCTTTGTTGGATGCCTGGTTCTGGCCGACCACAAACGCCGTGCTCAGACGATGTGCTGAAAAAAAGGCAAAAGGCCGTTTGATATGTCTGGCAAGAAACCCCATCCCCAGAAACTGGAGATCACATATCAGAAAGCGCGCGATCCGCGATCGATGCGCTTGGCCTCCCTGCCAGCCCGGTGGGGGTGGGGGCAGAGACCTCCATGGTGCCCCCCCCCCATCCACTTGCCCGGTAGGTCATAGCCTGGACCCACTTGGTAGGTCCCAAACTCCCCTTCGCAGCGATCTTGCATTCATCGCAGCACGAAAATGGTGCACACGAAATTTTGGCATTGCGAGACAGTGAGACAAATAGAGGTCCCACTATCCTCTGAGAATTTTTTGTTTCAGGAGCGAGGGATGGGCACAATGCTGCGCGCGCAGGAGCGGCTGCGTCAGTCGCTCGTGCCCAAGTACCACCAGCTGTTCACGCAGATCTCGCGCCTCGAAGGCGGCGTCAAGTTCCTCGTCGACCTCCGCGCTGACATTGTGGTGAGTCGTCCGTCTACGCGTTCAGAACCCGAACCCAACCCTGAGATTGCGTTTTCTGCTTGTACTTTTCCGTTTTGATTTCACTCCTTTTACTTTTACATTTTCTGAAACATCTGAAATTGGGGCGTTTTCCCTTCCCATTGTCCAATACCAAAGCAATATATTCAAGCTAGAAGGTTTTCTCTAGACTAGAAGGTTTCAAAAGGGGCATCTAAGTTGCTCTGTTTGACACTAAATTTCCCTGAAAACGTGGCACCCCTGGAACGGAGCGTCACACGCGAACAACCGTACGGGTGGTATGTACAGCCCCCTGTTGACACGAGCGTGTCGGGTGGTGTCCGCATCACCCTCTTTCACAGCGCGGGCCTGGCGTCGTTAGATCTGGACAAGTGTGTGATTGGCCGACGAGCAACATTGGTCGGCGGTTTTCCATTTTCTGTGGCCTGGAGAAGACTTTTTGCAGGCTGTATTGTTCAGCGCTGCTGGGCAATGCAGATGAGAAAAGTCTTCTCAGAAGAACCCATGCTGGTTCATTTGTGTATGCCTCATGTGTCACTGAGATACCGCGAACTGTCAAAAGAATCGCTCGAGCTGTCACCCAGGCACTTCGTAGTGTTTTCTTCAGTGGTGTTTGCTTCAAACTACACCAAATTACTTCAAACTACACCAATTGTGGTGTCTGGTTGACATTCTCTACTCTTCAAGTTTCGCAGAATTGAAAAAGACAATTTGCGGTCAGTGCTGAACGGGCTTCGAATTCCATTTGACTTGGTGCCGACAATTCAATGCAGGTTTGTGACTGTTTCAGAATTTGTTGGTGACGAAGAACGGAGACAAGGAGCAGGCGCACCTGACGAGCCTCAACACGTGCATCCGCGAGATGCTGTCGCTCTGGTTCTCCGTCGGCTTCATGCAGCTGGAGAGGATCACGTGGGAGTCGCCGTGCGATATCCTGCAGAAGGTAACGCACCACATACTTCCCAGGACGAAACGCACCAGGGCGGCTGCAAACTTTCTTCAAAGTCGAAAAAGGTCACACCGGAATGATTTCAAGTGTTGTTTATATCGTATTTGTTGAAACCTCTTTTTAGATTTCCGAGTACGAAGCCGTCCACCCCATCAGGAACTGGACCGACCTGAAGCGTCGGGTCGGGCCGTACAGACGATGTTTCGTCTTCTCTCACAGCAGCATGCCCAGGGAACCCATTGTTGTTCTACACACAGCTCTCACGGAGCACATATCCAGCAGTATTCAGGTGAAATTTGCTTCAGTGTAATTGAGCCTTTCTCTGAAACAACATTTCACGCTGTCGACAGATAATTTACTGAGAAGGAAACAGGCGCGGAAATATCGATAACGGTTTGACAGTGGCAGACATAGTTTTCAGCGACGTCGCGTCCTTTCAGTCAATCGTGCAGCATCCGCGCGGCTCGCCCAGTCCAGCTGTTTCCGTGTCGTCCTCGTCGTCGAGCGACGAGAGCCGGTCGCCACAACCGGCCGAGAAGGAAAACCTCGCCAACGTGAACACAGCCATCTTCTACTCCATCACGTCCACGCAGAGAGGTGAGGGCAATTTCATCGCGACGGACAATTTCAGTTTGTGTGTGTGTGTGTGTGTGTGTGTGTGTGTGTGCGTGTGTGTGTGTGCGTGTGTGTGTGTGCGCGCTTGTGCGTGCGTGCGTGCGTGTGTGTGATAAAAGTGACGCATTTTCATTTCAGGGCTGGGCGGTGTGGAATTGGGGAACTACATCATCAAGACAGCAGTTCAGGAGCTTAAGACTGAAATACCTCACATGAGCCAGTTTTCCAGTCTCTCTCCGATTCCTGGATTCAGGGAGTGGCTGATGGGCGAAATCAAAAAACAGATTCACGCTTACAGTGAGTGAGATTCGTCGAATGCGCTTTGCCTGACTGAGTGTCCCACAATGCGGAGCTGTCAAGTACAGTGGCTCCCAATTTCGTTTGCACACATCGTTTTCTGCAGCATTTCACGATCACGGCGCACAAGTCTCAAATGATATCACTGCTGTTTCAGCGAATGGAGAACAGCCTGCCTCGGAATTGTTGTTGGAGTCTGAGCGCAACAGTCTGCAGACTGTATTCGGGACGGGGCGCTCCAACTCTGCTGTCTATGAAGCCTTGAAGAAAGAGCTGCAAAACGCGTGGCATCAAAACTTAGACTGTGTGTACGCACTGGAGGCACCACTGTCCAGAATATGCGCCAGATACTTGTACCTGGAGAAACACAGAGGCTTCGCCCTGAATCCCGTTGGTAAGCAAGTCTCGCCTCCCCTTGATTTCACGCAGGCGTGTCGCAGAAACGGCAAGGCAACGAGTGTTTGTGTGCGTCATTTGCGCACAAAGCTTTTCAAATTCTGTGAGTAGGTTCACACATGTCTCACTGCCCTAGAATCCTGTAATGCTGCAAGTCATTGGTTCCGCGATATTCTGTCTCAGAGAGTCAACCACCGATCATTTCAGCGAACTTTCACGCACGGAACGGCGCGGTTCTGTGGCGCATCAACTGGCTGGCAGACGTGTCTCCGCGCGGCCTCAGCTCGGCCTGCGGCTTCATGGTCAACTACCGCTACTACCTCGAACAGACGGAGGAGAACAGCCGACAGTATCTGCAGTTGCGGCAACTAACAGCTTCTGAGGACGTTCTCAAGCTGGTGCGCGACTGTCCGCAGTACGAGGCTTCGGAACACTCGTCTCAGGATCCCTCGACGAACAGCTAGCATTTGCCCGCACACACAGTGTCTGCACTGAAATAAAGTGCTGAATGGTGCTGTCTTTTAACTTTTTTCGAATGGTATTTTTTTCTATTGTTGGGAAGGTTTCCTTTTTGTTGGGCACTGCAAGGCAGTGGGCGTCAACAACTGAGTCAGTGCAATTGTGTTCCGTGTCATGGTTGCTCATGATGGTGTCACAGTGTTTCCCTTTTGACGTCAGGTTGCCCACACACGGTATAAGTATGCTTGGAATCTCTACATTCCATTGTCAAGGGGGATTTTTGGTTTGTCAGGTGCAATCTTCATTCTCTTGTTTCTGACGAATGTGTTTGTTTTATCTGTACAGGGCTCCCACATATTTTAACTACTTTTCAATCTGCTCTTGAACCAAAGAAAACTTCAGATTCGCCGAATTGGTGTTCTTTATGCTCGGGGTGGTAATTTTTCTGGATCCAAATTTTTCTGTGAACCAGATGTGTTTCTTCTCCAATTTTATCGTTGAAGTGAGGGTTTTTTGTAACAGTTGTTTTTATCTCGAAATTCCGTGGGAAGAGTACGATTTTACATCAATAAAACGCACGTTTTGTTCATTTCTTTTCATTGTGAATTGAACCCTTGGTCGCCGATAAACGTCTGCACCGCGGGCTTCGTACAATCACTGCCTGTGTGCATTTCTGTGCGTGTACTTGTGACTTGCAAGGAGGGGGGGGGAGCGGTTGGAAATTCAAAATTGATCAAAAGTTTTTCCTGATCATTTCCAGCACACCGGGTGGAACTACAGGCTTTCTGAGCGTCGCCTTCGTGCTTTTTACTCAAATGACGTACACAACACAGTGCTGAGTGGAACCGTTTGTTTTGCGTGTGAAAACACAACGTTGGTCGTAGCACTTGGCGATGAGCTAAACTTCGCTCAATTCGAATCTTTGGGAACTCGATCTGTTTCGAAGCGGAACAACCTGTACACACGTCCCGTGGAATACAGTCTCTGTGTGTGAGAAGCTTTCGCAAAATTCTGAGCAGAAAACGTTTCAGGGTTTAGTTCTGGAAGCATCACAGTCTTTGGTTTCGCAAACAAAGAGACTGACATTTCCCAAAGGCTCGGAAACACGCACGACACCAAGTGAACAGGCACAGAAACTTTGGACTTCTTTCTGGTCTGGCACAAAATTGACAGAAAGGACGCTTTGATTCAAATTTTGTGAGCCTCTTCTGTGGTTGCAGTGAGATATGTTGTAGACCTGAACAAATGTAAAAACACTTGAGTCCACTTCGTCCGAAAAAAAGTATGTTTGAAGAGTGTTTGACAAAGCAGTTGAAAACTGAAGGTTCCTCCTTCACCATTCTCAGGTTGTTGGAAACTCCACGTTTGCAAATGCACGCTCACGATGCACAACACAAAGGAGAAAAATGTTGCAGGATTAGGAACTGTCTGCATGCTTGTGCTCTCATTCAACACAACGAAGTCAACAGAGATGCCGAAATTGAATAGTTGTCCTTCTGAACACCTGCATTGTTTCGTGGAAAACTTTTTAGCAGCGAGGAAATTATTCTTTGGGCATTTTTAAAACCAGTCTCTTTTTTACCTGAGGATTGTCAAATAGCGTGGTAGTCAGACACAAAATTTCGGCATGTGTAATCTCGCAGGTCCATTGAGACCAAAGCAATGCTGTTGACAAGACGCGCAGTTCAGCAGATCATCCACAGCGGCCTGCCTCGGTGAAATAAATTGGTCTTCACAACATCTTGGTTTTTTTTTTCAAGAACGTGAATGATTCCGTTGTCTCACTCAGCCAGTGACGTCGACATCTTCAGATTGGAGTTGGTTCACTGGTGCGTCAGTTTGTTTTCATGGATTGTGATCATGGTTTTTCACGGGACGGAGGTGCAGAGCTGCGTTCGGTACCAAGCCACACTGTTTCAGAGTTGCTTTTGGATCACTGTAAACTTCGTTGGGAAAAGCAGAGACGATCTGATAAGGTGGGGCTCCCGGCGGCCTGGAAACAAAATGCGTGAGAACAGCAGAGAATGTTGTTGACAAAATTGTGAAGAACTTTTCCTTCGCTGAATCGTGGGTAAACTCTAAGAACAGTTGCCACAGCTATTTCCTTTCGGAAGCGATTTGATGCCTTGACTGACGGGTGACATTTGGTAAGGTTGCAATTTCCTTGACTTCCGAATACATCTGTTTGTGTTTGTGCTTGCACACACACCTCAGCCCATCCAGGTGTTTCTTGACATCTCCAACTGTTTGAGAAAATTTCATCTTCAGGATGTACGTCTGGCCCCCTTGATCCGATTTTATGCGGAGAGTTGTGATGTCTCGCGAGCTGGGTGGTCTTTTGGATTCTTCTTGTGTCATCCTGGAGCGAAGCACACGGCTTTGTGAAGATCGTGAAGATAAGCACAAAAGCATACAAAGTTTTTTGTGTGTTTCAAAGTGAACCCACCTGCTCTTTAGCTCTTGCACGGCCTCTGTTTCGACTAGTTTCACTTTGCTAGGTTTGGTCCCGTCTGTTTGAAGCGTTTCACCCAATCCGCTGCGAATGTCTATCACGCGACCATTTTTCACAACGGAGGTGGGAAGTTTGTTCAGAAATTGCTCAACCGTCAATTTGGGACCTGAAGAAAAAAAATCGTACGTGTGTGACACAATGCTGTATCGCGTGTTGATCAACAATCGAACTTGTCAAGCAGGTGTCATTGTGTACCGCACCAGGAATTTCAGATGTGACATTGTCGTGTGGAGGCTCTTCTGTCCCAACTGAAGGATTCTCCGAGTCCACAAGACGTGACTGTTTTGTGTCACCACCAAGAACTTGTCCGACCCCTTGGAACGATTCTACGTTTCGTCGATCTTTGAACAAAGTTCGTCGTTTGTCTGACACCTGCAATGAGCAAAAATGGAAATCCTCTCCAGAACTTGAGGTGGGAGGAAGCTCCCACCACATAGATGAAACCTGGTGCGACGCACATCACAAAGAGTTCTCACAGCAATCGGAACCCCGTCAGGATATCTGGTCTGCAGCTCTGACGGAAAGTACCCATCCATGAAATCCTTCATGCACTGTTGGGTGAGAGGATCACTGAACGGGCGAAATGGTCCACTGAACATCACGATCCCGTTGGCATACAGTGTCAGAGGGATGGGGTCTGGCATCTGCAGGAACAATTTCGATGGAACGAATCCAGCTGAAATAATCACGTCAATAATTGCAAAGGCTGATTGCAAAAGTGTTCACCTTCAGTCTTGCACCGTCAATAGTGTGCTGTATCTTGGAAATTCCTTCACCAGCCAAGATGTTCAATTCGTTGATATTTCCCAAAATTTGGTCGAAGTCAATTGAAAAGTCATTCCCTTTGGCCACGGAAGAATCTGGAATCACACAAATTCCTTTGTACGAAAAGCCTGTCACATCCTGTCAGGATCAAAGGCTACATTGCCGAAGAACATCCAAACAAATTGAGGTTCTTTCAAATAACCTGGCATCCACATATACTCAGCTTCTTCATCTGCAGAAAAAATATCGTCGTTGTAGTGGTCAGATTCCGGGTCAGCTTTGTCTCCCATCCACACCATGCCATAGTCCGCCAAAAATGCCTGTAACAAAGTTTTTTTTGAACAACAGACAAACACACGCACACAGAACACACAGCAGACAAACAGTCACAGACACCAAACTATTTCCCTGATGGAACTTCATGAACGGCCAACTCAGAATTAAGTGAAACTCACCTCCATTTCATAAACCTGTTGCTGCAACAAGAGGCACTTCCTTTCCAGCTGTGAGATCTTGTTCCCATTGCCATCATCTGCAAGGAATCGAGAAACTTGTGCAAGATGGAAGCACATCGTCCTCTGCACCTTGTTTTGTCAAAAAGTTGGCAGCAAAAATCAACACTGCCGGGGAGATAGTCTCCTTTCAGCCAATGATTGGAAGCACTCAAAACTACTGCTTTGGTCGAAGAAGAAATGTTCAGCAGATTTTGACGAGTTTACTTTGTGCAGGAGTACCTTGAACGGGCTTCATTATTTTCACCTTTTCCTCCAGAACTTTGAGTTTGGTGTCCTGCAGATAAGAACACAAGCATGCACACAAAAGCACACCGACAGGCAGGCAGATGTACCACAACAGCTCGTCACAGCAAGCAAACACGAAAAACTGGAGCTGACCTTTTCTGCGATTTCTTTTTCTTGAACCTGGATCCGCTGTTCCAACTGAGAAATTCGAGTCATCATCAATGTCATCAATTCTTGGTCTGAAGGAGCTGCAAAACACAGAACGTCGACGCACTTCCCCATTGAAGACAAACAATGCAGAAACGAGGCATCATCTAGTTTGTTCACCTGAAGTCAGCGCAGAAGACGAAGAGGTGGATGTGTTGGGAGACCTTTGTGGATTCACTGGTTTCTTCGTTCGTGATGTCTCGCCATGTTCTGTCGTGTCATTTACTCTTGGCAGCTTCTTTGTTGCCGTGTCGGGACTCAGCGAGTCATTGACTTGAAAACAAAGACAATGCGTCTCTCTGGCATGTCAGATCACACAGGAATATACTTTCACGATCTCTTTGTTGAATAAGAGCTACGATCCCGTTGGGGCAATTGTGGATCCCCTTTCAAGATTTCAATGGGTTGGTTTCCCACCACCCCCCACCCACAATCTACCAGCCCACATGATGAACCAATCTACTTTTCCACGACTGGTTCAACGTTTTTGACCTTGCCGTCTCAAATTCTGAAGTTGAACGATCATCCCCAAACCGTCTATCACAAGCAGGTGAACTGTTGACGTACGCGGTGTATTTGTTGTTCTAAACGGCACAGGTCGTCCCCTTGAAAGAAACAAATGGAGTCCAATTGATCGGCACATTTTGAAGTCAATTCAAATCGAAAGCTAGGTGTTTGTAGCAAACACAATTTGTGCATGTCAGTTTCCGCAGCTGTCTTGAGAGTGACATGACAATCAGCACAACAAAAGTTTTGAACATTGGGCGATAATTGGTGCTTTACAAAAAGGTACAGCTTACCCAGGGTTAGTGCTCGACAGTGGTACCTTTTTGGCCTTCTTTAAACTTAAATGTGGGGAACTCATTTCTGTTCGCACCTAAAGTGCAAACGGCAACAAAGTATTGTGTTGTGGATGAAAAAACGAACAAAACACGGTTCCAAACAAAACTGGTCGTCAGGTGTTTTCCGCAGTCAACAGAAATTTATCTGTAACGCGCGACACATTTGCCCGAATGCTTTTATTCAACATTGAAAACACATCCAAACCCAATGAAAAACCTTTCATTGCAAAAGTTTGAATCAAGGTATGAATGTGTCGATCTACAATTTCTTCTAACACGCGAGGAAGACTCGCGAAGAAAAGTTTTCCCTGATTTGTGTCATGCGCTGATGTTCTTGGACGTGGACTTACAAACAAACAAACAGCGCTGTCAACTCCACACAACGCATAAGTTACATGGATCTGTTCTTGAGAATGAAAAAGTGATCAGAATGGTCTGTAAATGTGAGAGAAGCCATGCGCGCAGTTGCCATTCTTTCGGTAATCTCGTGCTGGGAAATCTGCACCACCAGATCAGTCTGGACAACAAATATGCACATGTGTGAACCCAACGGATCTGGTGCAGGTTGGCCGGCAAGTGCTTTTGTGCGCCACTTGTCGTTTGTGTTGAAGCTGTGATCGGGGTATTCACCTCCACACGTTGAAAAATGGTCAGGGTGACCTCCACAATTTCGATGTTTGAAAGTGTGGAGGAGGCCACCCCTGGCCGGGTTGGGTAGGGGTGATGTATGTACCCCATGTGCACATGGCGCGTCAATATGAAGTTGCCAACTGAGCTCGTTCAAAGAAATCAATAAAACTTCGTTTGCTGTGAGCCAATTCATCACAACAAATCCACACGCTACTATCCCATGAATTGTTAAAATGGCCTTTTTTTTTTTCTTCTGATGCAAACTTGACACACGCACGACTTTGGCCAATCGATCTCTATCAATGCATTTGTGTGCAAGTGGTTTCTATTTGTGGTTACGGATCTTTGGTTACCAGTTATATACGTGTGTGATGATTTGTCCTGGATTTCTTTTTGTCCTGGGTATAGTCTGCTTGCTGAGTGCACTTCTCGTCTTCGTTCTGCTTCAGTCAAGTGATATGGTTCTGAAGACACGAGATGGAGGAACTACCAGGATTGGTCTTCAGGATGAACGACCGTGGGGAAGGACCAGAGATAGTTCGCCAGGTTTGTGTTTGCAGGCAATCAAATGTGTTCTAACAAAGGTATTTGACATGAGGGCACTGTGTGTCCTGCAGGTTATGGGATGAGCAAACGCTCTTCAGATTTTGTACAGACCTGTGTCTTGAGTGAAGCACGAACCGACCGCTGAGCCGTCGCTTTGGAGAAATGTGGACTGCAGACCTGAATACCCCAAACCAGGGCAAAATTCAGGGAGATCCCCACCCCCTTTTGCAGGAAAACTTCTGAGTGACCTCCACGGGCAAAAAGTCGACTCCGCTCCCTTGGGCACAATTCCGAGAGAGCCCCCGACAGGCAAATTCTGACTGAAGTTCTGAAATGGACATTCCGATTCCGATTCTCTGTTCATTCTGGTGGAGGGGGGGGGGGGCTACAGATTAGCTGGACGCGGTGTTCACACTGCCAAACTTGTGATTTGTGCTTACAAGTGACCTTGCAGTGGTGAAATGCACTGAATCAAGATAACCCAATGCGTTGAACATTGCAGGTATTCCTGGAGCGTGGTTGGGTGGAATTCGACGAGCAGACACAAGACGAGTGGGACTGGAACTTGTGGTGGCGCAGCTCCCGCTTTAGGACCTCAGACTACGACGGGCTGCAGTCTTGGCAGCGCATCAACCACTACCCGCGCTCCTCGCACATCACCAAGAAGGACGGGCTCGCGCGCAACCTCAAACGCATGCGCGCCGTGTACGGTTCCAGCGTGTACAACTTCAGTCCGGTCGCATTCAACCTGCCCAATGACTACACCCGGTTTGTGAACGAGTATACCAAGCAAAAAGAGAAACAGAGACAGAACAGTGGTCGGGGCGACCTGCTGTGGATCTGTAAACCCGCTGATATGTCGCGCGGACGCGGCATCTTCGTGTTCAAGGACTTGTCGCAGTTGACCTACGATTGCACCGCGGTGGTACAGAGGTACATCAGCCGCCCTTTGCTCATTGGTGGATACAAGTTCGACTTGCGTCTCTACGTGGCAGTGCCCAGCTTTCATCCTCTCAGAATCTACGTGCACGAAGAAGGCCTGGTACGGTTCAGTACAGACAAGTACAACCTGGGAACTTTGGACAATTTGTTCTCGCATCTCACAAACACGTCCATCAACAAACACAGTCCGATGTACGGAGCCGACAAAGAGGGAATCGGCCTCGGGTGTAAGTGGACACTGACTCAGCTGCGACATCACTTCCGTCAGGAGAATCTGGACGACTACCCGATTTGGATGAAAATTATCAACATCATCACCTTGACCATGATCACTCAACACTCCCAGATTCCGCCTTCCAACAACTGCTATGAGCTGTTCGGGTATGACATCATCATCGACGCCAAGTACAAACCGTGGCTACTCGAGGTGAACTTCAGCCCAGCTATGACGTGCGACAGTCAGGTTGACGTGCACGTGAAGAAGCCGATGATGCACGACCTGTGCGATATGCTTGGATTCACCCGAGTCGATCTGGACAGAGGTGGCAAGCAACACCAAGTCAACATGAGGAAAAAGTCGCGCTCGTTTGACACAGACCTCTTCAGGTACGGAAGGCGAAATCTAAATAAACACAAGAAGCTGCCAAGAATAAAGCAAAGGCAAGGAGGCGACGCCGGTGACAGTGCTGAGTCCAGTGACAATGAATCAGCCGGAGACTTCAATCGTGCGCCGCTCATGGCTGGTTGTGGATTGCCGCTTGTGAGACATGGCAGGGAGCGACTCAAACAAGGTTCAGGTTTCAGCGTCGTCGAGCCCAACTGGTCATCATTCAACGACTGGAGGGAAAAACGACCCCTCGGGCCGATCGTACAAGGACCAGCTTCCAAACAGAAGAAGGGTGTCGACAGGCATCGGGACTTCGATGTGACATTTTCAGATCCAGAGACCTACAACAAGCGAACTGCACAGCGCCGAAGTAAGTTGGCGGCTTCAAAGGAAGATCTTGACACACGGGAATCGGGAAGCAACGAGATTACGGCGAGTAGCTTGTTGACCTATTCAGGCAATTCCATAGCCAACAGAGTTGCAGATTGCACCAAACTAAGTGTCAGCCTGGAGAACATACCGTCTGAAGATGTAGGCCTGGGGGCGAGTGAACTCTCCAAGCGCAGTGTCGACGACTTCACTACCGCGAGAAAGGCGAGTGTTCCACAATACGTGCCTCCAAATCGCCACTCATTCGGTTCACGCTACAGACAACCGTACATCAACCCTGCGCCCAAGACCAGACCGGAATTTCGGGTGAAGTACGGAGGGTTTCACTTGGTCTTTCCGTTGAACGACGTCACTCACCGGTGCGCCGAGGCGCAAACGCTGGATTTGAGGACTGTCGTCTCAGAATGCAATCAAGCATTGCAAGAAACGCTGGAAAACAACGGCAAAAAGCGTTTCACTCCTCTGTGGGCTCCACTGAACAGCAACGTGTAGCACATGCAGACCGGTGTCTTTGGTGATTTTTCACGCTCTTTACAGCCTGCCACAAATACTCTGTGATATACTCAAGCGTAACTTTCAACGGCTAGCTTTTGCTGACAGTGCTGACCTTCACAGAGCAGCTGCTTTGTGTCCGTAACTGCGTGTTGAATAACGCCAGGTGTATTCAGCTGTGACGCATGTACATCAAAAATGTCAAAAGTTGTGTTGAAGAACACAATGTGATAAAAAACACCTCAGTATTGCGCAGAACTGTGATGTTTGGGTTTGGCTTCCCAGGGATCAGGGATACTCATAAATTTTGAGATTTCCGTCATGACAAAATCAAAATGCTTTTTATGTATTTTGTTATTGCCTTCGTGAGGGTGCCTTCCAATAAAAAGCAGTCACTACAACAATGGCGTCAAATCTAATTTTGTTTGTGGAAGGAAACAGGATGAAATATTTATGGCTACTTTCTGTAATCACATGCACAAGTTCTGATCGGGTTTCTGGATCAATCAGACGGATAAGCGATGGTTTCGTGCAATTCTATACGTAGATCGATCTGATTCACCTCTGCACGCATCTTGAAGTGCATCTCAACAAATCATCACATTCTTGGGGATCTGATCAGCACTTTTGGAAAGTGACTTGTCGTGCAGGTCCAAATTCTTTCCTGGCAATTACAAAGAATGGTCTGCAGGAGGTACAACATTTTGAGGGCAAACACATCCCTCGGACGGAGAGCCATGTGGACTGATCAGGGTGTCACTCGCACTTTTTGTGCGGCACTTGTGCCCCGCAGACAATTTGCAAACGAAATCTGATTTCAAACGTGTACGTGCATGGCAGACAAATGCATCGCAAATGCAGTTCACATTGCAGTGAACACGGACGGACAAGCAATTTCACAACAATTTTACGGCAATCAATCAATTGATTGCACCGTCTTTGTGATAAGATCTGCCACAACTTGGCGGCGTTTACTTGGTGTCGCACAGCAAAGCGACGCCCCTCAGAATCCAGTGATCCGGGTCCTTTGACGTGCGCAGCAGCAGCGGGAAGATGTAGTTGAGATCGGTGCGCTTTGGTTTCTTGTAGACGGGACACTCGTACAGGTTGTTCGATCTGCGCCTCTCGCCGTTGATGGCAAAGATATGAACGACGGGCAGCGTCGTGTACAGGACTTTGGGCGGCGGCTCGAGGATGCGTCCGCTGCGTCGGTCCCATCCAGCGCCGTCCAGAAACAACCCGTGACAGTACACGCCTGCAATGGACAACCGAGAAACTGCAATTCTTCAGGTCCAGCGAGAATTTGTCAACAAAACAGGGCCTTCTTCAACATAAGACACCGCTTTCAAATGTCGCTCATTTCACGCAAGGATCCACTTTCACCTGTTCACGAAAAGGTGCGTCTTCTCTCAAGCGGATCCACGAAGGAGTAGAGGGGCCCCAACTGGGCTTTGATGTTGGAAGATGGGGGCGCAAGTCTTATCTGTAAACGGCTTTGTGATGTGCAAAGCAACAATCTGCGCAATAAATGAGGGGAGCTCTACGTAGATCTATCTGTCACACTCAGGGAACCCAGTGTTGTACAAAAGGCCAACACAAAAAGGCGAAAATTTTGTGGGCGTCATATGAGGTCAAGAGTGAAAGCCAGACTGAGGCCAGGCAGCACAACCGTCCACCAACCTTCTGCCGGCGGATTGGTGACGTCTTCCCGCATCATCTTGGTCACGTCGTTGTCGAGCACGACGCCGTCCAGCGCCCACCCCTTGTGCGCGCGTGTGATCTCCTGTCTCATGGCGGTGAGGAAGCCCTGCGGGTTGAAGAAGCCCGTCATCCAGAACACGTTCGGCCTCCCGTCGAAAACCCACGTGTAGAACTGCTGGTGTCGGTCCAACAGATCCGTGAACCAGAAACCCAGGGTCGCCGACTCCCACGATATCTGAAGGCGGAAGAGACAAAAATGACTGAATTGAATGAAAGCCGTCACAAGCCTTTTTCCGTTGTTTGTCTGACTGTGAATGTGATAACTTCCACCAGAGAACGAACAACTGCATTTCTTTTTTTCATAAACACACGGCGGTCTCACCTTTTTCCACGTGTTGGGGATGCGCGCGTCGAACATGTTGTCGAGTGCGTCGCGCAGGTTCTCCGACATGATGATGGTGCCCTCGATGGCGAGCTTGAGGTCGGTGAGCGTCGAGCGCACCGTCGCGATGACGCGCTGCATGCGGTCGATCTCCTGGCGCAGGAAGATGTTGAGCGGCTGCAGGTGCCCCATCTTGCTGAGGCGCTCTCGCACGAGGTGCGGCACGAAGTCGTCGGGCAGCTTGTCGAGCATGTCGTCGGCGAGGCGCGACACGACGCTCTCGCGCGTCTCCCCGGAGCCGCCCGCCGCGTCCTTGGGCTGGATGCTGACGATCGTCTCCAGCATGTGGTTCGCCGTGTTCGTGGAGTAGCTGCGGGAGGACGGGAGAACATTCAGTCTCAACGAGCTCAATAGACAAACGGTATTCTTAGACTAGTTTGATTGTGTGCATCTTGTTTGCCGCTGAACACAAAATGCTGTTTGAGACTGTGTCAAGTTGCATGCATTCTGATGATCTTACGTGATGTCAGCGTTGGGATGCAAGCCGAAGCACTCTGGAGAATCCACCAGCGGCAGCGTCTCGATGAACTGCTTGTACTCGTCAATCGTCTTGCACTTGGGGATCTTGTAGCCTAAAGTGTGACAAAACAAAACCTGCAAGCGCCTGTCCAGCACTCCGTTCGACAAACAGTAACACATGTGTTTCAGGGGAATCTCATTTGATTTTTCGTGTAACACTCACCAATGTAGAACTGGAAATTTTCAGCGAACATGGGTTCACCGAACCAGACTTTGGCGTAGGTGTTGAGGAGGATCTTGTCGTAGTCATCCGTGACGCGACCTCCGTACTGCACCTCCCCGATCATGTAGCGCACCGTGCTCCACGAGACGCCCTGCGCGAGAAGCAAATCCACTTCAAGAAAGAACTTCGTGGCTGAACGCAGGAAAATGGATGAACCACAGTGCGCAAAAGCATCCAGCAAGATCAGGCGCTTCGATCTTCCTGCAAACCTCTCCAGCCAAAAATGGAGCAACAAATGGAATGAGAAAACGCGAAAAACTGGCGTGGCAGAGGCGGAGGCACACCTTCTTTGGGTCCATGTCGTCCAGGTGGTTCTGCACGAACTGGACAGAAGCTGTGAAGTCGGACTGGTTGAACTCGTACGGGATGTTCCAGCCAATCGGTCCAAACTTGCGGCGCTCCTGCACCGTCGTGTGGAGGAAGGCGACGGCGTACAGCATGGGCTTCCACTGCTGCATGTTGCTCACCTCGAGCTGGTCCTGCAAGAATCGCAGCGCAGTGAATTGAAAGTTTCATTCAGAACTTGCATCATCCTTGCAACGAGCTATTTGATAAGTCACACAGAGGCTAGTGTGCTGACGTTTTGTGCAAACAGTGCAAAAACAAATGCATGCGAAGAAGCCAAGTCTCACTTGAGTGATGAGGCCGTAGGTTCTCTTGAGCCCCGCCTTGACGCCCTGCGGAGGCTCGGCCGTGTACTTGATGGAGCACTGCAGCAGGTTGATCGGGAACTTGGGATGCGGCTCCGTCGTGATCCAGCAGCGGAACGCGTCGTGCACCTGCTCCTGAGTTGTGATCTGGGGCAAGAAATAAACTCAGCTGGTAGAGACAATTCGAAAGCTTTGCGTTCAGCATGCCGGTGTGTCAATCGAGTTAAGATAAACACATTCTCACAACATCGAGAAGTTCATCCATATAGTTGAGGCCCAGATGGCAGTTTTGCAGCAGCACCCACTGCCCCTCGGCCATCGACACGGCCAGCAGGCGCCGGGCGTGCACCTCCTGACCCTGACCCATCGAGATCGCAGAGCACTCTGAAGTGTGCAGTTGATCATCATTTCCACCAGATAGTGACAAAAAATCAAGATGGAGAACCGACTTTTGGCAAAGCGAGTGAGTGTTACTGGTGCGCTGCCAACAAACTCACTGATGTTCTTTGTTTTCGCGAGTCTCTCGATGTTGTCAGTCGGGTCGGATCCCATGGACAGGAAGCAGATGAGCGGAGTCCTGTTGTCGCTCTCTTCCCACATCTGGTCCATGTCCAGAACCACTCCCTCAGCGAACTGCAACGGATTACTTGAGAGTCTGACTTCTAGTTTAACCCCTCCCCCAAAACAGACAGTGGACGGTTCTTTCACAACGACCAAACTCTTGCCAGACCCTGCTCACCTCTTTGCCCAGAGCCTCTGCGACGTACATCTTAGCCATGGGGATCATGCGGTCGGGACACCAGCTGCGCACGAGCAGCAGTTTGCGGAACGTGTCGAGCGAGTTTCCGTAGCTGTCGGGCAGCAGCGCCTCCTCCGGTGCGTCCTCGTCGAACCAGTCCTTCCACGCCTGTATTGAGAACGTCACGTTTCAACAGACCCTTTCGATTGGACGACAATGATGACTAATTTCCAATGATAAAGGTATGTAACAGAATGCTAAATGCAACCCGAGGAAAAGCACTGTCACGTGCACGTACTTTGTCATTGCGCCCGACTTGTGTGAGGATCTGCGTGAACTGCGGCAGTTTGCTCAGCTCCACCAGGTTGAGCCACGTCATGTCCGAGATCCACTTCTTGGGCTTGGGCTCGACGGCGTTCAGGTCGAGCGCGGCGCCGCCCTTGATGAAGACCTGGAACTCCTCGCGACGGATGCGCCCGCCCTGAAGCTCGATCTTGAGGCAGGACAGGATGGTGAACATGAACTTGTCGATCTCGTACAGGCCGCGACACGTGTACTGGTAGCAGGACAGCGTCAGGTACTGGATGATGTTCTGGATGCGCTTGGCCGTAATGGGGGATTTCTGCGAGCGCGCCATCGACAGGTCGAACACCCCGAGGAACTGCTTGAGCGACGTCTGATACATGGTGTTCACCATACTCATCTCCACGATCAGGAAGTACAACACACTCCCTCTGGTGGCCACTGAAAACAACATGTGGAACACAGACTGAGTCATCACATTGAACAATGTTTGACAATCATCGCGACCAACCTAGCTCTGGTTGACGCCTGCACAGCGAGCAAGTTGCGCACCTGGTCTGAATTCCTCTCGCGCAGTGTTGATGCGAATCTCGGTCTCCGCAGCCACCGTCAGTTTGTCCTTGACCTCGTTGGCCGTCATCTTGGTCGTCTGCAGCACCTGGATGAGCGACTCGTCCTCGACGAGCGAGCCCTCGGTCGACGTGAGGCGGTACAGCAGGTTGTCCTCGAGCTCCTGCATCTTGCGCTTGTTGGCCGCCACTTCCTCGAGCAGCTTGACGCGCTCCGCCTCCAGCTCCTGCGTGTGGAATCAGGAATTGTGACAACGGTCATTTTCCCCAGGCGTTCGCAAAAAACCGGTGGAAGGAGGCAACTTGCGCCACCTTCTTCTCAGTGAGGATGACGATGCCGAGTAGCTGGTCCTCGAGCCCCTTGATGGTGACGGTGAAGTCGATGATGGACGTCCGCGCCGAGATCTCCGGAGTGTAGGCCGGATTGCTCAGTTTGGTCGTGATGTACAGTGTGAAGCCCTTCATGACGTCGCATTCCTTGTCGCCCACTTTCACCTGCAAATGTTTGAGTCTTGGGTGATGATGCATCCTGGTTATTTTTTCACAATTCGTTGGGAAGCTCTGTCAACAGCAGTGTAGCTGTGTCCGATCTCCTCAAATAAACAGACCTGGAGGTGGTTTGCACCAGGACCTCGCGGTCATGCTAGCAGCAGTTACCTTGAAGGTGGATCCCGACTTGATGAAGTTCTTCTCGAGGATGTTATCGATGACGGGGTCGAGTTCCTCCCCGACGTCCTCGATGAGCAGCGGTCTCCCGAGCGACAGCGAGTCCTCCAGGTGCGTCCGGAAGTACTTGTGGTTCAGCGACGTCAACTGAAGGCGACAACAGCAACAGTGTCCACAGGTCAAAGACTGGCACTCAAAAAACACCACCGCCCTGCATGAAGTGAAAAGTCTGAACAAGGCAACTCGAAAGTGGAAGAATAATAAGCTAACAGACCTGGAGCTCGTTCTTGCCTTCCCTCTTCCTGATCCAGGCTTTGCCCTGACCCTGAGGGTCGATGAGGAGCGGGTAGCGACTCGCGGTGGTGACGATGAGCCCGTTCTGGATGGACAACTCGTCGTTGGGCAGACCTTCTAGGTTCCATTCCGCAACAGTCGCGTTGTCAACCAACATGTTGATGATGTTCAAATCCTGGAGAAAACAGTCGAACACGGGTTGTGTTTCCTGTGTCATGTGAAACTCAGCAAGAAGCAGCATGTTACTGCATGAAAACTTACGTCTGTGAAAGGGATTTTGTTTTGGACGAGCTCCTTCTTCCAGTTCTTGACCATGAGCGTTCGAAACTCTTGGTTGAACGGCCCACTGTAGGACAGGAAACCAGTGGCTAGCAGGACGTCTCCGACCAGTTTGTGCGTCTGGGCCTCGAAGCCTTTGCTGGCCTCTGTCCACCTGATCTTCTCTCCTGACAGCCCTTCGATCAGTGCGGTTGCGTTGATCATCTTTCTACGACAAGCTTCCGCGTCGTCCACCAGCCTCTGCGATCGGAATGACACAACAAAACTCATTGACATGTCACAAATAATGACTGGATTGTGGGTACAAAAGTTTCGTCAAAATGACACGGAATTGTGTGGACGCCGGGGTGTGTGCTGACCTGCTTTTCGGACATGGCGGTGTCGTACTGCGCCTGCACGGCGTCCAGCTCGAGCTGCTTCTCGTCGAGCGTCGCCTGCGCCACCTCCAGGTCCTTCATCGCCACCTGGTAGCGCGCCTCCTGCACCGCCAGGTTCGCCTTGAGCGGCAACACCTCCTTGTTGATGCCGTAGAACACGGCCATCGCCCCCGTCCACGCGCACAGACCCGCCACGTCGCCGCACACCTTCCGCGCCGTCTCCAGGTTGTAGTCTTCCATGTTCAAATACGGGCTCATCAGCTCCACTGTCTCTTCGTTGATGGTGTCCTGCGAACAAACAAGAGTTGCATTTTCACCTCGTTGCGCTGAAACATCTGTATCTCAACATTCAAAGGGATATCCAAAGTGTGCATCTGGTTCGCGCAAACACTCAGTGTGTACCTTGGGGAAGGACAGGAGGCTGTTGAGGAAGTTGGAGGCGCTCATCACTTTGAGCGCCTCTCCCCACGACGGCTTCGGACTCGCCTTGTCCGGGTCCTGCGTGACGGGGTCCAGTCTACGCTGGAACAGCAGCAGCACGCAGTCCATGATGCGCATGATGAGATGTGGCGGCTTCCCCAGCTTCCGAACTGCAAACAACACACGAAGGATCTGCCATCAACGTGTTGGGTCCGGAGATACTGAAGCTCCTCTACTTTGCCGACACGGCGGCTGTAGCCCGTACCGGTGGAGATGTGCGCGGGTTTGATGGTTTGCAGCGCCGCCTCTGCCTCCTCGAGAGCAGGTCGAGCAGCCTCCAGCTTCTCCTCAGCAACAGCCTTGTCCGCCTGGAAATAGTGTGTCAAAATTCAAGCAAAACCAGGCTACCTGCACGCAAAATGTGCAACAATTTCGGTTGTAAAGTTTGTGAACAAAGCTTGAGTTTACGTACTGAGATTTCATCCACGATCTTCTGCGCCTTATCCTTGACTTTCTGCACCTGCCCCTTGACGACCTCCGCCGCTTGCGCGCTCTGCGTCACTTCTGTCAGAACCTCGTCCGCTTTCTTGGATGCCACAGCAAGCTCTTGTTCTTTTATCACCAGTTCCTTGGACAACTCGTTGACAGACTCTGTAGCCTCCCCCAATTTCTGAAGACCTGAAACAAGTGTTGTGCGGCGATGAAATTATGCCAACCTGCCACTCACATTGGCGGCTGACCTCCGACGAAACGTCTCAGTAATGACTGTCAACGAACCTGTGTTCATTCTGTCGGCCAAGATTCCTATTTCTTCTTGCTTTTTGCTGTAAATGCCCTTGTATCCGTTTATGAATGACAAATAGGACATTGGTGTGACGTGAGTCTGCCGGCGGTACCGCTGGAAGTAATCTTCGCAATTCGTCGCCACCATGTCCTGCAGTGATGAGAACCAATGAATGAATGAATGACACAAACGAATAAGTGAACAAAGCGTAACGGTAATTTCCCTGAATTTTCAGCGTAAACCGACAATCGTGTGGGGAAAAGAACGGTTTGCCTAGAACTAGAGCCTGTCACACAAGTTCAACCATGCCAGTCTTCATTGGTGACCCGCAAATCGCCATCAATTGGTGTGCAACTTCGAGGGTGTGCGGATAACTTCTTCACACGTCACTCTGCTGAAAGTCGAAGAAAACCGACACACACAAGAGCCACGCGGTTCTGTAGCGACGCAGACCTGGAATTCTCCCATTGTGTTCATGACGGCGGACTTGATGGGGTCGGTGCAGACGATCGGGTAGGACGCGAGGAAGTGCGTCGACACGGCGATCAGCGCGTCCTTGGGCCAGCGCTGGAACCAGTCGATCGTGCAGCCCGAGATGAGGCCTGGAAACTTGAGAGCGCGGCTGCGGAACTTCTCTCCCACCTGCAAAGCGCACGTGACAACAAAACCAATTGGTGTTTCCTCAAACATTCATCATAAACAAGCACACAGTGATAGAAGAGAATCACTTACCGGAGAGAAACAGAGAGCCACGTGCAAGTTGTACTTGACTCTGGACATGTAGTATTCAGACAGGTTCTCGATGCTGGGAGGTCTGCGCGGGAATTCCTTCTTCATCACAGGGATCAGTTCGTTCAGCATTTCGTCCATTTCGTCTCGAGCGAACAAGTTTGAGACCTGTACAAAACAGTCAACGTGCACTGGAATGCAACACGTTCACCCAAGACAAACTGAGAGCACAGGTTTCTGGACAGGTGAAACAGGTTGTTGAGAAAGCGTTCCAATTGCCTCCCAAATCTGCACAACACTGAAGTTTTCAGACGGTCCACACTGAAGCAGCCATACCTCTCCAGAACTGAGCACGTTGTTCATGTACTCGAGGAAGCCTTCGTCCTTGATCTCGTTGTCCGTGAATATGAAGGTGATGCCGCGGCCGGCGGCGCCCGCCGTACGGTACAACGTCTTGAAGTCCTCCAGCAGGTTACTCACGTTGTACGACCTGCAGAGAACGACAACATTGTTTGCTGGCTGCAACCCAATGCGGCGCTGGAGCAAAGGTAATTTTGGACCAACAGTCAAAGAACTCAAGTCCCGAATGCCTAGTGTGAATTCTACCTTGTCAGAGTGATTTGGAATGTTTGGTATCCAGCAATGTACGAGGCGAGGCGAGTGAGGGACTGTTTGCCCGACCCGCCCACTCCGACCAGGAGCGCGTGGCCCTTCGGGGTGCGGATGATGCGCGAAATTTTCACCAGGTTGATCATTGCGTCCTGCAAGAGATTCCCAGTGACAGAACATGATGGCGTGAGCACGTTTCGTTGTTTTGGAAGAAACAACTCAATGTTGGCGTTGGAATGAGTGACAGACAGAAATGACTTGCCTTGAAGAAGACGAGGTCCATTTTCCCACCGCGCACTGTCTCGTTGTACTGATCTTGGAACATCTTGAGCCTGTTGGCCAACTGGTCCAAACTTTCAATCGGCTCGTAAACCTTGGGAGCTTCATAATCCGTGTCATCGTCGTCTTCGCCTGCAGTTTGGAAAGGACGTCATGCGAGAACAGCGTTTCCGTTGAATGTTGGAAGAAAACGCTCCGTTCGGCGCTTCAAATTTTATCCACATTGCAGAGCACACGGATATCTGTACAAAAGTGTTGAGAAACAACAACCTGCTCATGCTTCTTGGTGTTCGTGCAGCTACAGTGCACACACAGAGAATCCGCAACATGCACAGAAAACACTCTTCATTCTTCGAACCAACTGACATTGCCAGAACCCAACGAAAAGTGTGTGGGAGTCCTCAACAGTGCTTGCGCAAAACGTCACGACAATTCTCAAGAACGAAAGAACGTTTTTCTCAATTGGGAGTGACGGGCGCTCTTCTGCTGTGAAACAGACATGTTCACCAGACAACGGAACATCATGAGACCATCCGAAATTGCCTCGTCCCCACTGTGCAGAGGAAACAGCAATTTCAGACAGGGATATGGACTCGTCTACCTCTCTGCCTGGGGGTGGGCTTCACCACCGGTGTGTCACCATCTCCTGATCAGTTCACAATTCAAAGCAAAGGTGGTTATTGGCACACTACGTATATTATTCGCACCCTATGTACAACAGACCATGAACAGCCAAGCCAGCTTCATTCCCCACACACCAAGGAACAAAATATAGGAGAAAACACATGTTTCAACTCCAACATGTTGTTCATTCTGCAGAAACGAAATTCAAAAACCATTACCTGTCCAGTCTTTTCAGTGTCTGAGACAAAAATCACACAGTTGAAAAATCTGTGGTGGCCACTTGATTCATTTCAAGCCAAAATAAACATGCTCAAATTCTTTGCAAACAACCCGAATCTTTACTTCATCAACAGCTCAATTGACGCCAAGAACGAGATGAGATCGATTTTTTTTCTGCCAAAAGTCCCCTGATTCGGAAGGAAAATTCAAGCAGTGTTCTGTGCCACTGTGTCAGCTCACCTGTGTCTTCGGGCGCGTCCCTCATGAAGTCGACGAAGTAGGGTTCGACCGCCATCTGCTCCACGAGCTCCTCGCCGCATTCCTCCTCCACGATCTAAACACACAGTCGACACCAAGGGTTCAGATACGACAGAACCAGAACACCTCACTGGATCAAAGGTTTCACTGCAATTGGTGTGCAATGTAAACGTACGCGCGCAATGGTGGTGTCGAACCAGTTCTTGTCATTCTGGGTTGTGAATCGATCTGCTATGACACGACAGCACTCGTGCTTCCACAGGGACATCAGCACACCCGTGTCCTTCATCACTTCGCTTGTGCACACCAACATTCCCTGGAAAAGTCAAGTTGAATCCATTGCATTCACTGCCATATGCTTTGTACGTTCTGAAGGATATGTGCGTCAGAAAGAGTGCGTCAGAAAGACAATTCACTCAGCGCGGTGCGCTCACCTGCCAAATGCGACTGAGATCCCTCAGGTTGAAGATGTAGTGGAACTTGGCCGGAGTCGGCAACATCTTCACTTTGGTCTTCTGCCACAGTTTGCGAGTCGCGGGAACCAAACTGTTGATCGTCTCCACCACACTTTCGGGGAACTTTCGTTGCTGAAACGAATCAGTCGGGTTCTGATCTGTGTTTACAGGCTGCAGAGATCGTTTGTTTTGGGGACAATGCAGGTGCTTACAGCGCAGAAGTAGCCTTTGCCGATGGTCCTGAAGATTTTGTCGATGGAGGAGTTGGAGGGAAGCGTGCAGTTGAAGATGTTGAACTGCCGCTTGAGGCGCTGGGGGATGTCGTTCCTGCCGCCCCCGGGGTGGATCATGGCGCCCATCATCTGGATATCGATGACGGTCGAGAACTCGCCCGGCTTCTCCAGGTTGTAGAAACCCTTCATCTCCATCATCTGACGCGTGATCTCGTTCGTTACCTGCGGGAGGAGCGCAATAATGTCTCGGTGCGTTCAATTCAGTGGCTCGTGACAACCACATTATTTTGAATCAGGGACACTGACCTGGTCGCCCCATTCATTGATGTCTGGCATGTTGATGTCGTCCACAAAGACTGTCATCCTCTTTCCGGCTGGAGGTCCGTAGCTGGTGCCCATCCGCTTGTCCACGTAGCTCTCAATTGTGCGCTGGAATACAACACACAGGCACAAACTGAGAAACCTGGTCTTTTCGTGACTTTACAAGAAATTTTGCTCGTCGCTGATTCTGCTCTCCATACCTGGAACATGATGGGAGTTGACGCGCTGGAGAAGTTGAAGCTCTTGAGCATGTGAACCTCGGGGTCATATTTATTGGCGTAACCCTGCACCATCACGGTCTTGGCCGTTCCCTGCAAAGCAATGAAGTCGCGTCAAACACGACACAGCGGACAGGTGGTGACACAAGAGCAACAGACGGCAATGGCAAGCGCGCAAACCTGTTCCCCGGTGAGCAGCACAGCTTTGCCCTGCTTGGCGATCACGTCGATGAGGAAATCAGTTCTGATGTTGTCCACGTTGGGAACCAGAATGGACAAGTAGTCAGGGATCGTGTCTGCGGGGTACTCGTACTCAGGAACCTGCAGTTTGTGAAACGAACACGTCCTGGAGATTTCAAATGTGAGGAAAGAGTCATTTTGGATCTGACTTTTGAAAACTTGAATGCCCACCCTGTTGGTCCAGTGTTCCCACGTTCCGCTGGAATTCACCACGTATTCAAAGATGGTGTCCTCTCCAGTGGCTGGAGGCAGAGGCAAGTTGCTCTCATGCTCCTTCAGAAACACTTCGAGCTGAAACATGAAACGCTGTGAGAAACCTGTTTGTGCATTTTCCCCAGCAGGCTGCATTTGATATTTTAGGACAAACAAACCTTCTTTCTGTCTTCCAACTCGAGCAGTGCACCGAGCGACCACATGATGGCAAACACGATGATTTTCTCCAACACTTTCACAGACAGGTCTCGACCTTCCTCTCCTCCTGGAATCAGTCCCTCCAGCAGGTCTGTCGCCTGCCGCACGTACATGCACTCGAGCACCTGCAAAAGTTGACACCGTGGATGTACCTAAACAGCATTCATTCCCCATAAGATCCAGTTCAAGTTGTGTCCCCAAGTGGCCTTGGTTGTTGGATCTGTCTATCAGGTGCCGTCAAACTGAACACTCACGGTCATCTTGGGCTCCAAGTTCTGAGTGATGTAGCGGTACAAATCCACCCAGACCTTCTCGAAGACTCCGTAGATGGTTTGCGATTGGGCGGGAGGTCGGCTGCGACACCAGCCTGGACAAAACAATCAAATTGCACATACATCTGCAGAACAAACGACCAGAAAAATAGCCAATCAGTGCATTCCACACACCCTGGACGATCGGGTCCCAGTCCATGATGGAGCTGCTCATGAAGACCATCCCGTTGCGCGACACCGTCGCCGGAGACGCGTTGTCGATGTTGTGAACCTCAAATATGATTTTGCAGTTTGGAGCCATGACGATACGATCTCCGTTGGCCAGGGTCAGAGTCTTGTTGTCGTCCAGCACTGAGTTCAAGTTCTCGATCCAAATGGCGTCCACAGGTCCGTCGAGCACCAGCCAGACATGATCTCCCTGAAATATGCGGTTCATCATCGCTGGCTTATATCAACAGTGGAACAAGCAGTGAATCGACCAGGACGAGCTCGTTCACCACAACAAACCTTTTTCGTCTTGTGCGTGCGTCTCCAGAGCGTCGAGAAGATTCCGTCCGTCCAGTCGTTGGTGGCGACGTCGAGGCGGCCGAACATTTGCGGCGCCGTGATGGCCTTCGGGTTCATGCGCATCTCCTTGTGCGGGTCGCCGCACTCCGTCATCGCCTTCATCAGCACGTTGATGCACTTGGTCTTGCCGGCGCCGGACGGGCCGAGCGTCATCATGCCGTGGCGCACGCGCTGCGTCTCGTACAGCTGGATGCACTTGAGGGTCCACGGGTCCCAGTGGATCAGCTGCAGCTCCTCCACCTGGAATGCAGGCAGCAATGATGTGAAACAAACAACAAAATCTCACTGATTCATTTGTGTTGTGGACGAGTGATTTGTGTGCTGGGCAAATTCAGGGCTGCTTTCTTGCCAGAACAGATGAGTGTTGGGGCACAGGGGCAGAGAGTACCTGGTTCTTGATGGCAGCTTCGATCTCGGGGTATCCCGCCTTGTCGAGCGTGAGTCCGGGGAAGAGGTCCTCGATGAGAGACATGAAGAGCGGTTCGTCCTCGTCCACCAGCTTCGACAGGTTCATGTCGCGCAGCACGCGCATCACGATCGACGACTCGCTGTCCGCCGGGTTCGCGCGCTTGAACGCGCCCAGTGTGCGCAACACCGACAAAATGTTCCGCAGCCCGAAGTCGTAGTGCACCTGCAACGAAAAGAAGATGACCACACTGATCACTGGAACTTGCAGATTCATTTGAAAAACCGTGGCTTTCTTTGCACACACGAAACCCCCGTTGCGACAACCGTCACTCCACCTGGCAAGACCAAAAGAACCACTCAGGCCAAACTCCTCCAAAAGCTGTAGACCCCAACGCTGGAACAACAGTGCCTGATCCACCCACTTGTTTGCTGAGTTGTTCCTCGCACAGCTTGTAGAGTGTGTAGAACTTCTTGGAGAGGATGATGTTTTGCTGAAAGCCGCAGCCGGACAGCTTGACGCGCATGATGATGGCGCGGTCGGGAACCATCATGGCCACCGTGCGGAAGTTGATCTTGAGGTTCTCCGGCAGCTCCTGACGCCCCGCGTACCCAGGGTTCTGAATACATGCACAACAAGAATCTACACCATCCTGCAGTCTGCGGTAGAGAGGGCGGTACTAACTCACAGACGTGTACGTTGCCTTGCGCGCACCATGGTGAGGAAGAGTCCGAACTCCGGGTCCAGGTCCACCACGTCTCCGTCCGTGAAGATGAACTGTGATTTCCGCTCTTTCTTGCACTGCAGCACGATGGCGATCTGCTGCGCCGCCACCGACAACACCGGCAGCTCGATCCGGTTGAACTCATCGAAACAGCCCCACGACCCGGACTGCGCCAGACCTGTCAGACACGGAGTGGAACTACTGCAACCGGGCGGCTGGAGCGGTTGAAAGCACAAAATCTGCCGAAAATTAGCACGTGCTTTTGGATAAAATTTGAACAATGGTCCACAGTTGACAGTGACCCACCTTTGTAGATTCGGCCGAGACCCCTGTAGTCCATCTGATCGGAACAGTTGAAGACGACGACGTATTTGCCGAGGCAGCGGCCCATGTCCTTGGTCGTCTCAGTTTTACCGGTTCCGGCGGGCCCAGCCGGCGCTCCACCGAGCGCCATGCCGAGAGCCTGCGCCAGCGTGATGTAACACCTACACAAATCCTGAGTCTTGAGATAGCGTTTTCGGACGAGACACCGACATGGCAAGTGCTGTCATTTCAAAGGATTCAGTGTAATTTTGGTGCCAATTTTGAGCTGGGACACGGCAGTCGTCCAGAAAGTTTCAGCTTGTTCAAAGCAAAAAGTTCGCACTGACCTGTCTGTCAGCGGCGTGATGACGAGTCGCTCGGCACAACCGAGGAACTCGTTCTGGTAGCAGAAGTCGACGTCCGTGATGGACACGATGCACCTGTCTTCATCCTCCTTGAAGTAAAACCGCGTCTGCTTCAACCACTCGAAGTCGCTCGCTGACTTAACGTGCTTCTTGACCTGAAGAAACAAGACGCAGGAACTGCTCCTTGATTCCGGCCTTTTCTGCGACAAACCAGAACCCTAAAGTAAAACCTATGAGATGTTAGATCTACTTGGTCCGCCAAATCACTAACCAGCTCATCAAAGATGTCCTTCTGGTGAACGTGAATGGTGATGAGTGTCTCAAACTTAGTTCTGTCCATCTTGCTGAGGTCCTGGGTCGTCACGTCGATCAGCATGTTCAGCATTTCGAGGAACTTGGCGTTGGTTTGCTGCATGATCTTCTTGTCGGAGCGCGCCTGCTGCAGCGCGAACTCCGAGTCGCGCGTCCAAATCATTTGAATCCCAAGCAGCCCCACCTAAAACACACGTGAGAACAGAGTCCGCCAAACTGTCGGGAAATCAGAGCACACAACCTGCAATTCGAGCAAACAGAGAGTCAAAAATCGTATCGGAGGAAGACAATGTTGAACTCAGTGAGCGCGCACCTGAGCAGGAAACATGTTCTCGAACTCGAGCAGCTTGAAGGCGTCGTCCTGGATGGTGATGGCGGCGGAGCGGATGACGCCGTGCACGGAGCGCCGCGTCATGGCGAGCAGACTCGCGAGCCACGACTCCACGTTGCCCTCCGCGAGCACGGGCCGGTCGAGTGCGATGGTCTCGCCCTCCTGCGAGTTGATGTGCAGGATCTTGTCGTACACCTTCTCGTCGAACGTCACCGACTTGGTGTTGTCGAACACGCTCAACAGATGCGCCTGTCGTGAAAGTAAAGCAGCCGATACAAAACACAATCCCCAAGACAGGGTCCAAAAAAAATCAGAGACACAGTCAGTGATCTGATTGCTACCAATCACTGATTTGTCGCTGAAACACCACAGACTTGGCACGCACCTGGATGGTGTGAGGGTCGGAGGCCTGGCCCAGGATCTCGAGCAGCGCTGGGTCGGACACGAAGAAGAACCTGGGGAAGAGCAGTCGCTTCTTCTCCAGGTAGCCCGTCAGCGACTTCTGACAGATTTCCAGCTGCTCGAGCAGGTGCGGCAGCAGCTGCGCCAGGGTGTCGTCACCCACGCAGCACTGAAACGGTTGAGAAGGGACACATGTCAGCCAGTGAAAGACACACACACAGACCTTTTCTCCACAAGGAATTGTGACAAGCAACAGTGTAAGAATAGCCCTACGCACCTGGACAACGTTCGTGTTCTCGTGCGCTCGCTGCATGATTTTGATCCACGACTTGTCGATGTTGGAAAATCTCTTGGCTTCTTGCGGCAACTGCTTCGCAATGTCGCCTCCGACAAACACGGCCTCCAGATATATCCACAGATTCTGCACCACGAGCCAGTTCTCTATGATCTCAGTGGTGCCCGCCAGTTTCTGCGTCCACTCCTGAATCTTGGCCTTGAAGGGCGCGTTGTACCTGCAATTTCACCACGGTTTGTTCCAGGCTGTCTATTCACAAATCAATTTGACAGTCGACCGCGTTCAGCTGCCAGAAGTCTATTTTTAGAATCTACCTGTTGCTCATGAGAGAACCGAGAACCATGAGCGAGTCTTCCATGAGCGAGACGGTTTCACTCGTCGAGTCGCCCTTCAACAACAGTTCCCCTCGGGCCTTGAAGTTGGAGAACTCGAAGTTCTGCATGCTCCACTCGTGCACAACAACCTTCAACTTGGCGTCGATGTCTTTTTCTTTCACAGCTGAAATGCACACGTCCTGAAAGTACAAAGAGTTTGCAAGGTCAGAATCAAGTCGTGGTGTTTCAGAGACCGCACCATGCTCACGATATTGCACAACAATCGGGGCAAAGCGGGGTGATTGAGCAGTTGCCTATCGATGAACACATGTCCACAACAAAGTGGGTGCTTCACTGTGTTTGCATGTGTAACTGACCACCTGGTCCACGGCAAAGAACAAGGCAGCGAAAAAGTGTGACCATGCACCACTGCGTTGAAGCCTTGTCTGCCGTTCTGAACTGACACGTCCGGAAAGAAAACACAAGGTACAACGACGCAACCATTTCCAAAGATTTTTGAAGGTCCTCGCTTGTGAGCACAAGAGAAGTGAGCAGAGACCTCGATGTCCTCCTTGTGCGCGAGAAGCGGCGCCTCCATGAGGTTGCGCAGCAGGAAGTTGTCCGCCTCCACGTCCATCGGGTGGCCCGTCAGCGCCGCGATGCGGCCCCAGTGGCGCTGCATCATCGCGCGGTGCGCCATCATCTCGAGCAGCGGACACGTCTCGTTGAAGTCGTCGATCGTCTTGCGCAGGTCCTCGTACGCCTGCCACGCCCGCAGCGCGGAGGGCAGTTTGCGACACCTGCAAAGCACAGAAACAAGGAGGAGGTTGAGACACCAGGGAAAACAAGAAAAAACAGTTGGTGTGAAGCTCCTTCACTAAAGAGCTGAGTTCAGGACGTAGCTCACTTGTTCTGGAACTCGAGCAGCTCTTGGTTGATCTTGTCTATGTCGATCTCGACCCATGGAATGTCGTAGTAGCCATGCACCGTCTCGAGCACCGTGTTGTACAGTCCGTAAAGCTTCTGCAGCAGGTTGAGCTCTTTGCGGATGCGCTGCAGGTCGGGGTACTCCGTCACCTCGAGGCCGAACAGCTCCTCGCCGCCCGAGTACGTGATGTACTTGCGCCACAGCTCATCGAAGCGCGCCTGGAAGATGGTGAGGCGGTCGGACGCCTCGCGCGGGTTGATGCCCTGGACCATCGGACCCCTGCACGACAAACATGGCGTCAACACGTGAACACACATCCCGTCCCAGCACAACTCCGAGCCACAACAGAAAAAGCCATTCATGTGGGCTTCTGTATCTGACGTAGCCTGTCTCAAGAAGCCCAACAATTTTTGTTGAACAAGCTTTTGCAAATGACAGTGATATTGAATCTGTCAAGAATGGCGTGATTGTGACGGAAAACAATTGCACGCAACAAAAATAATCAAACACATGCACAGAATCACCGACAACAAGATTTTTCCAATGACACGCAATTCACGAGCAGTACAAGTGCGGTACATTCAGGCCGCACGGTGCAAACTTACCAAACCATAGATATTCTGAGTTCGCGAAAAATTGCAAATGAACACTGGTCAAGTTTTGTCAGTTTGGCAAGAACTTCAATCAAACACAAAAACGAGCTTCGGCCAACCCCACAAGACGTACTTTTCAGTATAGTCGACGACGAAAGTTCTGCTGTCGACGATGAACTTCTCGACCCCGCTCACCAGATCAGCCTTGAACTCTGGCTGGATTTGAAGCAAGTGATCTGCTGCTTGTGTCACCTGCAACACAAGTCACCTCAATTTGGTTGTCCACTGGTTCAGGACTCTAACCCTGTTGATTTCGGTAACAGAAACTGATTCTGGTGGCGAAAAAGCTCCACTCGCCTTCTGGATGAGGAGGCGCCACTGGTAGGGCAGCGAGTCGACGCGCTCGGCGTTGCCGTCCTTGAAGACAATGGCGTACTTGTGCAGCATGGCGTACGCCTCCTCGATCGGCGTCACGGTCATGTCAATGCGGATCTCGTTCTCGCGGATCTCTGCCAACGCTGCCATGTGCGAACGCACGTCGTCCAGATCTTTTACCGGCCGACTGCAAGCATGCAAGGCTCGGATTTGAAATGACTTTGAAGAACAGGCCACGCCAAAAAAGTTTCAGGTCAGCAACACTCCATGTGCAAAATCTCTTGTGCAGAGCAAGACTTTGAGAAGACACGTTTCCTAAAAAGAGCAGCAGAGCGATTCCTACCTCAGCTTCTTCTGCATCGCCTCGAAAAACTCGAACAGCTCGTCCATGTTGCGCGCGCACTTCTCGTTGAGGTGCTTGGCGTAGACGCGCTGCCAGCGCTTCACCTCCGTCTTGAGCGCCAATTTGAGCGGCTCTGTCTCGAAGAGCAGCGGCCCGAGGCGGTGCGACGGCGCCAGGTCGTCGATACTCTGCTCCACCGACTGCGCAACAGAAGACAATTTCGATTCATTGACCTGCAGAAATTTACCAAAACTGAAACAAATGGCTCATTGCTCGTCCGTTGGTGGTGCATGTTACTCACGTTGTAGTACCTGAGTACCGCTTCAAATTCTGACATTGTTGGATTGCTCGCCACAAACTCCTTCACTTCCTCGTCTGGATCCTGCAAATCGTGTGAACACTTTGTGACACACCCAACTTCAACAATTTCAAACCCGCGAGGCATGTCATCAAACATGGTTCAACACCAGGGTCTGTTCCATTTGCATGCCCTGATCAAAAACAGCTCCCGTTGAACCCCAACACCAGAGAGAAAGGAAGGATGAGCACCTTCTCCCAGAGGTGCGCGAAGCCCTCGTACTGCCTCAGCACGCCGCCGATCTCGGGCCGGATGGACGTGACGATGCTCTGCAGCGGGATCACGAACTTGACCACCTCCTTGTGTTCGGCGACGATGCGGTGCAGCGGCTTGACGGCCACGGCCGGGTTCATCTTGGCCGCCGCGGCCGCCGCCTGGTGCTGCTGCTCCTGGTCGTCGCTCTGTTCGCTCGTCTGCGCCTCCATCTCCTGCAGCGCACAACAAAACTATTTTCTCACAATTTACCCCAATCAACCCGTTTCATCAACAGACACCAGCGGGAATCTTCGATGGCCAACTTCCCGCGTACTTTTCAGACGTAAACTGGTAAGGTTTTGTTTTGTCTGCGTGGGTGCTGGAACTGGAAGCACAAAAGCAACAACCAATAACATCAGCCTGGCTTTCGTGCACGGGTAACTTGTCCACCTGAGAAATGTGCAAATGTGCGCCTTCCTGGTCTTATGACTGTAAACCGACACCTGCAACACTGGTTTGAAAAGCACGGCATGCAAATTTTCTGCTCCCAAACACCGGCAACAAGAAAAGCCTTTGAAGAGGTGGGGAAAATGAGCAGTTACTGAATGCAAAAATTTGCACGGATCTGAACGTGAGAGAGACAAACGCCCGCAAAAGCCTGATGAATTCATGCAGACTTGTGTGCGAAGCAGTTCATGCAACCTGCTGAAATTATCCTTGTAGCGTGTGAAAGTTTGTGGACACTTTACCTTGCCAAAAGTGAGCATCTTCTGCGCTTTCTACATCAAGAATAAGGTGCAAAACACCAATGAGTGACTCCACCGCACCTGTCGCTTTGACCTAAGTTTTGGTTTGTCAGGTACCCCGGCAAACACTCCAACAGCCGCAAAACCAATTTTCCAGATCATCTGAGAGGCGTTTTGTGAGAACAAAGATCCAGAATAATGTTAATTATGTTTGTGAAAGCGAGTTGGAACGAACGCAAAATCTACTATTTGTTGTCACAACTTTTATCAGAAAGCTCAGTGAACAAGTGACTGCGGTGACCTGAACTGCATTCAAAACAATGTCTTGAGTACAAACCTTCTGCTGCTGTTTTTGTTGTTGAATGAGATGTTGCCACTGAGGCACGCTCTCAGCCATCTTGAGCACGATCTGCACGCACTTGTTGAGGGAGCCCTGCACGTCCTCGAGACTCGGTCGCATCACGACGTTCGGAATAGCCAGCACGACGTCGGCGCGGAAAAGCGCGGGCTTCCCGTCTTCCACGAAGTCAGCGCTCGCGCTGAAGCCCGCTTTGATCTGCACTCGTCTCTTGATGGCATCCAGTGACAATCTCGTGCCTATAACACGCAACAAGGCGACTTCGTGATCAGCAGTTCCACATCACTTTCAGCACACAAGTTCTCGATCAAAAGCACCTCAGAACAAATATAAAGATGAAATTTCACTGCAGCTGAATCCGCTCACTCACACTTGACGAGGGCCTCCGTGTTCCTCTGCGTGAAGCTGTTGAGCACGACGGTGTAGACGTCCGGCTCCTGCAGGTTCCCGTCGTCCGGCGTCATGCGCGCGCGCTCAGCGTCCGTCAGCGGCGCCCGCAGCATCTCGACCAGCTCGCTCACCGAGCTCTCCACCAGCTCCGACTGCCTGTCGGGCAAAGAGTAAACATTTCAAGATTTGGTTCTTCCAAAGGCTTTGCGATTTGATATTTGTCGTCTGTGAAACTTATGGAAATTTCACAAGCTGTTCAGAGGGTCTGACCTCGAGATGGAGACGGCGGCCTCGCTGCACACGAGCTGCGTCCTGCGGATGAACTCCTCGACGGTGACGGGCTCCTCCTCCGCGAGGTCCACCAGCGGCGTCGTCGAGATGGCGTCCAGCACGGCCTCGACGCGACACTCGAGCATGTCCCGCGCCTGCCTCGACAGCTGGTCCAGCTCGTCCATCTTCTCATAGCACTCCTTCATGTCTGAAAGAAACAAAACCTTCGTCCAATTCTCTTTGGAAGGCTAAAAATTTGAAGAGAACACATATCACAAATTTTTGATTGACTTTCGGCGGTAATCTGTGCCTTCTTGTTTGGCGTTACAGGGTCTACTCACAATTGGTGACGTTGAGAGAGGACCAGGTGAGGGCGTACAGTCCGGGCTTGATGACGTCATCGACTCGGTCGGTGAACGGCGTCATGAGCGGCTTGATGGGCGCCGGAATCGCCGCCTGGATCCGCTCGTAGTCGCTGAGCATCTCCACCAACCTGACCACGCAAGTAAAATCACATCGCTCGGGTTAATTCCAGAGCTTCGGTTGATCAGCTTTGTCAAAGTTGACATCAAACTTTCGCCAGGCACATCAGAGCAAGGGTTTGTTCTGATTGTTCTGAGTCAGCTGAAGGTGACAGAAAAGGAAAACAAACACTGAGGTCTTACCCGATATGGTACTCTTTCAGCTTGGCCTCCAGTTTGCACAGCATCACCACGGCATCGGGCACGTCCAGGTTCAACCGCCGCATGTACTTGCACTCGGCCATCAGCTCAAACACGGTCGGGTCGAAGTTGACGAAGAGCTCGCTCGACTCGGGGTGCCGCACGAGCAGCGACGCGTTGAGGCCGGAGCGCGCAGTCTCCACCGCCCGGAACCAACCTCGGTGGTACAGCATCTGCGAACATGGACCCACAGTCAACACAGTTGGATGTCACGTCCCAATTCCGTGACGCAAAGTTTTGTTGGTGCATCCAACACAAAACGTGCATCTGATCACCTCACCTCGTACTCCAACAGAACCGACGCCATTTTGTTGTAGTTTCGAATGACTCGTTTTGCTTCTTCGGTCTGGTCAAAAAATATATCAAGGTCAGTCACTGCAAACCAAGAGACTTTGACCAAAAGTTGGCACAGGCCACACAAGTTATTTGCTGGACGAGACTCACTTTAAGAATCTCTGGCCTCTGCTTGAACACTTTCATTGGCGCCTCGATCTTTCTGTACAGCTGTCTGGCCCAGTTGATCTTGCCAGCAATGGGCGGCAAGTTCCTTGCGATCATCGGTTCCAGCTTGAACTGCTGATATTGCTTGCGAACGATGTCCAGGTCGTTGCTGTACAGAGTGACAACCCTCATGTATTTGTCGGTCAAATCGAGAGCGGGCCCACTGATGTTCTCAAACTTTGCAAGAAGCTCCAGTGCCTTCATGGTCTGCAAGAAACAAGCAAAGTCCACGAATGATCGAACAGCAAAGGAAAAGGAGAAATTTTTCACCTGAAGCAAAATCAAGCCACACATACCGACAAATTCCTCTCAAACCAGACGTCCAGAAAATTCTGCACCTGGTAGTGCAAATTTTCGAACTGCGTCTTGAATTCAGAGTAGTCCGTGTCAAAGTCGCTCTTCCTGTGGTCGAGAATGTCGTACGTTTTCTTCTTCGCCGCTTCACACACGCTCTTGTAGCGAACCACGATCGCTTCTATCCCTTCTATGCGCACGTCCAGAATCCCGGCCCACAGCTCCATCGTGTTGATCATGTCCGCAATCTTCTCAAGTCTCTTGCAGAATGTGTCAAATTTTCCAAAGATATAGTTCTCACTGAAACATGAAGTATTGTTTGCGTTGTGGGAAAAATTGCCAACACTTGCAACACAAAACAAGACAAAGACACTGAAACACGGTGTTTGCGCTGACCTGAACTCAAACTGACGCTCCTGCGGGTTTTCCTTCAGTTTGTCCTTCGTTTTCTGGAAACACTTCTGATACTCCCGGTTGAGGTTGATACAATCCTGAATTCTCTGCAGCAGCAGCAGCCTGAAAGTCACACGGCAATATGGCATCCTCCCTTCTTTCGAGCCATTCGAGGACTACGTCTGTGTCTTCGACATGTTGACTCACCTTGGAAGGTCCCAGATTTTAGAGGCTCCATTCGAGATGTACTTTTTGCACGTGGTGATCATCTGATTGGTCACTTTGACGAACAGCGACGTCATTCTCTCCGACGTGTTGTAGTAGGACGAGATGCTGTAGATCATCCTCACAGCGTTCATCAGACTTGGGATGTGTTCAATCATGGACGACGGGTTGCACTTGGTCAGGGGTCCGAAGAACTTCACCAGCGTGTACAGATAGCGAACGTTGTCTTTGGCTTCGTTGGCGTAATCTGTGATTCTGCTGTCCAGCGCTCGCCACCGAACAAGCGATTTCGACCTGGCCACAGCCAGAATTCCAAGCACTGCTCTGCATCTCGGGCTCTTGATCTGCTCCACCAACCTGGGATCAAGCAAATATTTCATGTTCAATTAGACCTGCTCTGGGCCTGCATGGTTCCTGGTACACGAGACAAAATTGACCGGTAAAATTCGAAAGAAGTTCTCAGATTCTTTCGTACAAATGCAAATCGATGGTTGGATAGTTGAAGAGATTGACGAAAAGACAGCGGGACAGACAGAACTGACAGATGGACAAACACATGGGGAGAGAACCAGGCGCACAGTGCCCGCCTGCCCCCTCACACGCAGATGACCACTGCACTCACGCATTGAACTTTGCCATGCGCATTTTCCAGTAGTTGAGTTCTGCACTGGGCCCGACGTCGTCTGCCTCGCGACGGATCTGCTCACTTTCCGTCAGCACCTTCTCGATCTGGCGGCACCACAGGCCCAGCAACTCTTCCACCTTTTCCACCAAGTCACTGTTTCCGGCTGACAGAAAGCAAACTCGGTCAAACACCAGGTTATTTTTTCATTTATCACAACTGGTCAGGAATTTCGGAAGCAGACACGGTTTGTCAAGATGACACTGAACAAGAGATCAAAGATCAACGAGCCCACAGCCACACACGGCCAACATTACTCCTATTGGTCGTTGTACTCCTCACAAAACAGTTTTCCCAACTTTTAAAATCACCAGGCATTTTTCCCAAGGACGGGTTTGTTGGAAAATCCCCCCTCGCAAACCCATTTGTGGGCCACAAACGGGTTCAGGGTGGGTGTAAACCCATCCATGACCCACCATTGGGTTTGCTCCCCGAAACCTATCCGTGTGCCACGAATGAGTTCAGGGGTTAATTGGCCGGGAGATCGATCCAGGGCACAATGTGGTCCCCCCCCCCTCAAAAAAACAAACAAGCAAAACCACCGTGCAGTGAACAGACACACATAGAGTCTACTCCTCCTGATTGCACAAGGCGCGGCTCGGTCGATGGGCCGCGGGCTTAAAAATCACGGGAGGAGAGGGGTCATTTGCAGGTTGAGAACAACTTCTTTCTGACCTGCGCTCTGATAGGCACTGGCGGTCCTCATCTGATCGAGGGCGGGGCTCACGTCAGTCTCCGTGAGCGACACGTGGCCCTGCAGGTTGGTGCGCGCACTGCTCAGATCGTTGACAAAGCGCTCCAGAGTCTCGAGAAACTCGGCCACTTTTTCGTTGGTGTTGCCGTTCAGTTCTGAACCCCAACTCTGAAAACACGAAATCAAAACCTTCACGTAATCAGCAGTTTCGGGCTCAAATAGACTGTGGGCAAGATAAAATTCAACGAGAACCCAGGCACCTGGTGAAAGAACCCAGAGCGCACACCTCTTGTGACTGCAGCACTGGCAACATCACTTTGGAGAGCATTCCCTCGAGTCCCTGCAGCAGCTCTCCCCTCGAGCAGTCCAGCATCCCGAAGTTCACCTCCGTGCTGATGTTCGATTGAGTGATAGACGTTTCGTTGTTCGTGCGCAAGAAGTAGTAACACATTCCGGTGACTCCCTGAGAAAACAGTGTCAACTTGCGAGACTTCATTTGAAGCTGGCCAAGTATTCTAAGGACATGAAATTCGAGGAACGAGTACATTCATTCGAAAATAGTTTCTGCACTTTACCTCTGTCGTTCCATCCGTGATAAACAATTTCTTTTGTCGCTCTTTTCCCGTTGCAGGTCTCTGAATTGATTAAAATATTCAACGTTTTCAAAAAAATTTTTGAGACAAAATATACGTCGCACCAGGGTTGTTCGGTGACAGTTCAAGTTGTCCAGTTGAACATGAATTCACTTACACTTGTCGGTTCCTGGTAGAAAAACATCAGTTTCCGGCAGCCTTTTGTTGCAAAGAACTTGTCGAACGCATTGAACTGAAATTGCAGGAAACTGATTGTGTAGATCTACGAGTTCGATCGTGCTCGTGAACAACGCACTCGTACCCTCGTGTTTTCTCGACACTTCAGTTGGAACTTTGCTTGCAAAACGCACCCGATCGTCTCCCAATAACCACTCCTCCACAGTTGAGTAGTCAACGCCAATTGCATCGGCCAACTGCAAACACAGCCACTGTCAACAGTGCTTTTTGACGGGAAAAAAACAAACTGTGGGAAAGCACAGAAACATGGACAAAACAAGAGTCAAAGAAACATGAGTTGTTGCTTTCTCAAAGTGTGCAGGCATTGCATGTCAATCAAGGGCAGGTCTGCAGCGCCAGAGTTTTGACGACAATTGATCAAGAATGTACCAGTATGCTACTCGGAAATGCATGAAATTTTTATGCGATTCAATCAAATCACTTTGATTCACTGGAATTTATCCAAAGTCTCAACGTATCTTTTGAAGAGTGAACGTTACTCACACATTCGAAGATATATCGATGTCTGCTGTCCATCTGCAAGATGAAGCCAAAGTAAGACACTCGGGTAATCTCTGTCCATTTCATTGATCTTTTCGTACAAAGAAACGGCTATTTTCCAATCATGGCTTGCACCCAACAAGTGGCAACAGATATATGTATACCGCTTCACTTGGCGGCTGTACCGGTGTAACAGGACCAGACAACGACCAGGACCAGACAATGACCACCTGGGTAGTCATTGTCTGGTCCTGAAAATTTTTTAGGAACAGAGAACTACCACACTATTTGGTTGTTCTCTGGTCCTGAAATTTCAGGACTAGACAACGACCACCTGGGTAGTCATTGTCTGGTCCTGAAAATTTTAGGACCACACAACGACGTCGGAAAAATAGTATATACCGCCAAGTGAAGTCTGTGGGTCGTCCACAGAACAAGTGGAATCACTGCTGAACGCGCAGTGCGACCAATTCATATTTTGAGCAAGTGTAGACAAACGGCCATCACCATGAGCCGCCTTTCCTCTCTGTTGGCTTTCAGTTGCTTGGCCATTTCTTTCACAGCTGCTCCTGAGATGATTGTGTTCTTGTGCTGCTGACTCTACCAATCAAAAGGAAAAAGTTATTTACGACCGCGCGTCATCTCAAAAATGTTTGTGGCCATTGAAATCGTACCCCCGGAAAAAAAAAAACTCCATTGAAGATGCATTTCAACGAGCACAAAAAACTTCGGGTGCCCCATGTTGTCTGATTTCAATTCTTTTGCAGAACTGCATGTGCAAGGCCGAAAGACCACCGACTGGACGACACAAACATGTTGCTGCTTTTGTTTGCCACGGACATGATTCGTTCTCGCAGAGGAAGTTGGCAGTTGCCTCCGTTTCTCAAGAAATCCAATGTACTCCGCTCAAAAGTTAACAAGTATGTGCCACACCCTCCCGATATCAAGTTTCACCCCACCGCAACCCTTCCTCAGAAAATATGAACTCAACTCCACCCCTTCGCCAAGTCCCTTGCCCCCCTTTGGCCAAGACCCCCCCCCCTTTGGCCAAGTCCCGCTGCCCCTTTGGCCCCCTGCCCCCCCCCAGCCAAGTCCATTCAGCCAATTCCACCCGCCAGCGCGTTATGGGCTGTCCAGGTCAGGATCTCGTGCCTTAATTGTTGGTGCAAAAGCAGAGCAGAGTCTCTTCCTTGGAACGAACTGTCCTCTGCGCGCAAAAAAGCTCAAGAAATCCGAGTCTGCTCTCAGCTCGATATTCAACACGTCAGAACTGTTACCGATTGGCAGAATGTCAGCAAATTGAGAAGTGACGTGACAATCGATGATTTTGGCTGATCCCAGAACACGCACCTTTTCAGCACAAAATCAATAATTTCAATCACGGCCCACCTGTATGCATTCAAGTTTGTATTGTGGATCAAAGATACGTGGCGGTTATTTATTGACAGAGCAGAACTGTGCAATAATTAAGTATCAGGAAACTCAAGTGCTTCTCGGTGTCTTGTCACGACGTCAGTCAAGCGAGCGAAATGTTGATTTTCGTCCCAACAAAGCTGCACAGGCTGTCACCGAAGATCTGGGAAATTGATTTGCATCATCTCAAGTTTTCCTTTGAAACTCACCACTTTCCGCTGGCTCTGATATGGGAACAAAGAAGCCCTTCTCGGGGCTTTCTTCTCTGCTTGAATCGCTTCTTCTTTCTTTGCGTCTTTCTCCTTGTCGTCTACAGACGAAGCAGCAGTCGCACTCTCGTCGTCTCTTCTTCCTCCGTCGGCTGCAGACGGTTGTTTTTCGTCGGATGTAGATTGTTCTCCTCCTCCGCTGACGCCCTCATCTCGCGGTGATTCTGTCTTTTCGTCTGCGGACAATGAATGCAAGGGAAACAATTCTTTGTCCAAGAACTGCAGTGACTGCAGAACGCAGCCGAAGTGAACACAATTTTACTGAACTGGACAGAGCAACGCACACCCTTCTGTCAGCGACCCGAATGATCAGGTGACTCAACAAAACAAGAAGGCTATCGCCTAAAAAGCGCGCGGTCTCCTACGGGCCAGTCAGGACCATGACCCGAGTCTACCTGGGGAGTGTGAAGTTTCTGTGCGAAGTCGTCTCTGAGCTCTGACCACAGTTGAGTTGGCCAGTTGGCCATTGGCGGAGGTGGGGGGGGGGGGAACTCAGCCATCACAAAATTTCACCAGGATGATTTTTAGGCCATTTTAAGCAACTGTCTCAACCATTGACAGGACTCATGAATGTCCTTCACAGCTGTGGCTTGCCTGCTTCAAAAGTGGATGGAATTTGTGTCGATTCGTGTGAATTAAGGTCAACTGTGGCTTGTTCAGGTCCAGTCAGATTCAAAATTGTGTTTCAGGCACAGTATAAGAACGGAAAGCCGTGCTTCTTTCTCTCTGAAACACACAAAAGAAAGAAAGGAAGAATGAGGAATGCAATCTGGCAATGATAAAATTTGCACAACGCGATGTCCCACTGCCAAATGTTTGTTTGAAGCTGTTCTGACCTTCCACCCATTCCCCCCCCCCGACATGCTGTGAAGCTGAGTGAGTGAAAGTTTGTCTGCATCATACAAGGGGCTGATTTTTGTTGCTCGCGGTGGCCGGCCATCCAGGTGAAGCTGACGGCTCCAAAACCAGTATAGCATTCACAAGTGCATCTGTCCACACTTTGACCACCTCCTCCCTCTCAAACCATCACACCACACACACACACACACACACACACACACACACACATGGGCTAATGCACCTCCAGCCAAGGCCATCAAGAACAAACCCTCACCAAGGCCATCACCCCCAACCCTGCCTGGGCCATTGCCCCCCCCCCCCACCTGGGACATAGCCCTACACCCAGGCATTTTAGGCCCCCCCATACACACCTGGACCATTGCCCCCCTTTCTCGGCAATTACCCCCCACCCAGGCAATTACCCTTGCCAAGGCTGTCACCCCACCCCACTTTGGCCATCAACCCCAACCAAGGCAATTCCCCCCAGGATCGGGACTTCTTGTCCTTTCAAATTTCCCCACAAATTTGCACCATTTGGGCGAAAAAATAATCAACTTTATGTCCCCCCCCCACACACACACACAACCAACTGACCCCCCGTGGTCAGAACCCCATCCTGGGCCAGAACCGTTTCAGTCCACCATCAACCGTGCTGGGCCTTCCCCGATCTCAATGTTCACACGGATGACGAGATCATTCCCAGCACTGTGTTTCCAAGCAAAACGCACCTTGAGCTCGTGTTAAGAGGGGTGGAGCAACTTCCGTAGTCTCTGCAGTGTCTCCGTTCTGTGCCGGATCTGTGGTCCCCTCTTCTGCAGCGGTGCACGACTCCGGGGCATCCTCCTGCGCTGCCGATACCTCCTGCTCACTCCCCGGATTTTCTGCCTCAGCCATGCTGAAGCCTTTTCTCGTTTTGTCCGTCTCTCTCACAGTTGAGCAAAACTTCAGAAGTTTCTGTTGAATCGACCGGACCACAACTCAACGACACTCGAGGCCGCAAACTTTCAGGAAATGTAGTGCGGCTCCAAACTTAAAGGATCTCTTTAATTTGGAGACAAGCTGAAGCATCCAACATCAAATTTTCCTGAAAATAGACAGAATGTCTTTCACAATTGCTTTAGATTGCTTGCCTGACGAAATTAAAAGTCCACCGCGCAAGAAAATGTGCACGAAGAAAAATAGGCCTGTCACCAAGGCGACATGTCAATAAAAAGTCAAGAAAATGAACCTTTGTTTGATCACTGCTTGTGTTCGTCAGGATCATTGACATGTTTGTTTACACATAGCATGATACAATAAACTGCATGTAAAAGCTGTTGTAATGTCTAGCAGAGAACGTTCTTCGCCAACAAAACCAATACAACGCCATCAAAATTGACCCGGACGTGCAATGCATTGTTTGAAACGCGCACCTGCAGAAGGGACTTCTTGGGGCAAACCCTGGGGAACACAACTCGGAAGTGGCCAAGTGCACTGTTCTGTTGAACAGCCTCTCTAAACTTTGTGAGAGCAGAAGTTTCTGCAAATGGAGTTACATTTCGAAATGAACACACTCCTCACATAGAAAATTCTGCGCTTTGCGCCGACTGCGATTTGCGCTGGAAACGCGGCGCCAGGAACGGATCAACCGCAACCTTTTCCAATGAGCGATTCGTCACTTGTGGCTTCATCTTTGTGACACAGTGTGCGTAAATTGATTCTAAGTGTTTCCTAGGGCCAACATGATGGTTTCAAATGAAGGTAAAGTGAGAGACATTGTCATGACTTGTCGAGAACTTTTGTGGCTCTTGATTATCGCTCTCTGAGAATGCTGTTTTTCGGTGGACACTGTGCGGAATTGTCAGTTCAACAGTCACATTTCAGACTTTTGGGCTGCTTCAGGTGGGCCGAGAAGATACCTTTACAGTGATAGCAAGCAGTTTCGCGGAAGCCCAAAGGACGAAGAAGATCCTGATTGCAAATTGAGTCGTAGTTTCAACTCTGGCCTGCTGAAAACAAAAGGTAGAAATGTTTATCTCTCTCCGCTGTCAGTGGAGAGACGAGTTTGGTCGATTTCGTCGCAAAAAGCAGCACTGTCAAACATTATTTTTGTAACGTTTTTAAGTGCAAGACATGCTGATCTCCAGAACTGGTTTGAGCCTCGTACGGTAGCTTGTCAGACGTTTTCTTAATTCATTGTGACAGTTCTTCTTGTTGACAATGTAGTGATATCACAAACAAACAGGTTGGTATCTCAGGAGAGACTGTCCCCGAGGGTGGGAACCTCTGTATTTATTGACCTCATTCCAATCATGCCATCTGGTGAGGGGTGGTTCTAACATTTGAGACTGGTGTGTCATACCACACTCCTCCCCTGCTGGGGGGTGTTGGCATCAACAGACAATTTTTAATATTCTGAATATGTTTATAATAATTAGATTCTAATTGGATAAAAAATAGATAATAGCACAATATCACTATTTTGCTGGCTTTAGCCTGCATCCCTCCCCCCCCCCACAGGGTTATCATGTGACTGGGAATTCCCTCTCTTTTGGAAAATGGCTTCTGCTGAATGGTCTATCATCGAAATTGAAGTGTTCTCCTGTCTCAAACAGGTCATTGTCAGGTTTTTGCTCCATTTTGAGAGGACAAACAGTGTGCCAGCAACACACCCTGCAGCTGTGTGGGCCACTGAGGCCCATTTTAACTGGTGGGGGCCTGTCCCCAACCAGGCCCTTTGGGCCCTCATCTAAAGCATCGCTGCTGATGTGGTTGCGTCACATCTTCAATAGGTACGTGGTTCTCAGCTAAAGTCACACCACAACAAGTTTTCGCTGGTTCTCACACCGATACGGGCTTCATTCTGTTTGTTCTGTTTTTGTGTTAGAAACGAAAGTGCGTACGTAAATGCAGGAATGAACTTTCGTTGCAGAAGACCAAACCGTAGGAAGTGAAGAGCTGAGAGCATTGGATTTGAGTCTGTCCAGAGGGTTCCGCATCAACAGACCCACGGAGGAGTGGTCGTTGAACCTGAGCATGGACAAACGTTTCTATTCCAGACATGTGGGAATATCAGGTGAAATTCGCACACCCAGAAATACCACTGGGATGGTTTTTAATAATCCCCGGTCCGGCTGTCTCGTCAGTTTACCCTTGGGAGCGGGGCACCAGTGAGATTCAAAACAGTTGGTTTTGAACCTCGCTGCTTTGCCCCCCCGACCCGAACCAACTTGGCTGGTTTTGCTGGGGGCATATTCAACTGCTCGTTTCAAATCTTGCTGCTTCTTTGTGGCCGCGGGCTTACTGATCTTTGTCTCTTGTTCATCGTCTGCGGCTATACAAACTGTGAAGTCAGTTCTGCTTGCTTCTTACGCGCAAAGCAAGGACAAGTCGGATTGGTAGATGTCACGGAAAGTTCATTTTTTGTTGGAGCCAGTGTTTCTTCGTTCCTTCGTCACAGCGTGTCCGATTGTCAGGCGACGAAAACGGCAGGACGTTCTCTTTGTTTGCAGGTCAAGCAAAACAGGAACCGGGCTATGAGAAAACTTGCGCACAGCACACACCGAAAACGAGGGAGGCACATTCAAACCAGACCTTGCAGACGTCACACGTTGGTTTTCAAACAGAGCAAACTTTGGAGTGAGGACGATCGCAAAACGAAATGGTAAGTCTTTGCTTTGTTCAACTTTTTTCCCCTTTTTTCCTTTTTTGCCAAAGCTGATTTACCAAGAATATGGCACATTTTACAAGATGACAAAGTGTTCAACAGCCGCTCTATTTTATTTGCTCGCAAAGTGGATGACAAAGCAAATCCCGCAAGCTACAGCTGACAGTTTTTCTCCTTCGTACATTCAGCACAGTTCAGTTTCTGGAATCTGAAGTTGTAAAGTTTGGTCTCCTTGTTGATTTGATTTCACAGCCTCTCTGCGAGGCGTGTGTGTGTGGATGTGTGGAAAGAGGAACAGGAAAGAGCTCGAAGTGCTCTTCATCCAGACAGAAACCACGAACTCCAGGTCAACTGGAAATTTTGTTTTTTGCAAAGAATTGCGCAGAATTTTCTATTCTTCACGTCCATGAAGTGATTTTGCGTTTCTTTGTGTTGTGGACACAGTTTCTTCCAAGTGGCAGTATCAGTGATTGATACGCACCAGTGCAGTTCTGATCGTTTTGTGTCACAAAATCTTTGTGTGCCAATGAGTGTGCTGGTGAAACACAACGTCTGCAGCACGTGAATTGACTCCTGACGATCGTTTGAATTTTGGCACCTGTACCAAGAGAGCCATAAGAGGCAGGCTCTTCCTCACTCAACACAAGATGTCCGTTTGGTTGCCCTTGACTCTGTGATCTGTGATGTTGCGGTGCTGTGATTTTGTGAACCCGTATCTTGCACTGCAGTGCCGGGTTTGTTTTTTTGGGAAAATAGACAATTTTGATTTTCAAATTTGTTGAATGAAATGGACCCTCAGTGCTCTTCGACTGTATTTGGAACAAAGAAAAACATTCAAATACGAGCATTTCTATCAAAGGACAAAACCGAATTTGATTTCAGTTGTTCAATTTTCCAGCGTGTGGTCCCCAAGGGTCGTTACCACACACTTGATGCAATCACCATCAGTCTGTATGTGTGTCTGTATGTGTGAATTTTGCAGGGGGGGGGGGAAACTCAAC